>JGI994J12354_10000359_pt1 | contig 45078 bp, 45 predicted proteins | sample IntmicLarv3ML3BL_FD_12354 | JGI IMG/M metagenome (IMG submission 12354) | reverse complement strand
CCAATCAGTTTTACTTTATCTATCAAAGGAGCTGAAGAAATGAATTATCGTATTGAGCAAAAACCTGAAATCCGTATCGTAGGCGTCTCCCGTTCCATCGGAAAAGATATGGAAGAAAACTTCCAAATCGTTCCGCAAATATGGCAAGATGCCACAATGGACAACACCCTCCCACAGCTATGTGCACTCATGGACAGCAAACTCAAGGGCATCCTTGGTGTTACGCTCTATAACAATGATGAGGACTGGCGCTACTGCATTGCTGTCGCAAGCTCTCAGGAAACCTCTGCGTTTTCCCGGCCGCAACATGGGCAATCTTTCCCGGAAGCGGCACGAACACATCCATACAAGAACTGCTAAAACGTATTGTTACCGAGTGGATTCCAACCTCCGGTTATGAGTACGGCAACGCTGCGGACATCGAAGTCTATCTCAATCCCGATCCGCAAAATGCGCAGTATGAAGTATGGATACCTGTAATTAAAAAATAAGCTCTATCCCAAAACTACGTTTTACACGGGTTGGGATAGAACTTTGCACAAGCTTTCTCAAAAACTTGTAGAGCGCAGACCGAGGTTCTGCGCTCTTATGGCCTTCTGGCTACGCAACGAAGTTCTCCAGTCTTATTTATTTACTTCTTTATAAAATTTACTATGCGCTTTGATTTTTTTCATCGCCCAATCGTAGTGACTGGATGTGGCAGATATGCAATAGCTGCCCAGCGTTGTGCTTCCCGTCCAAGAAAAGTGTTTCTTCTCAAAAAGTTCATCATTCGAAAACGTATCCGTTAAAGCCATGACTTCGTTATGGCTTTCTTTTAGCATCTTTATCGATTCATCGTGAGGCGTATTTTGGTGTTTTTCCCAAAAACCGACATTCATCTGTCCGTATGTTTTCCAGTTATATGCTTCCGGCAAAAAAGGTTTTTTCTCACCTTCTTGATTCGATGTAATCCAGTTCAGCAGTAGTTGATGCCATTCGTATAAATGAATAAAAACATCTCTCAGATTTTTGTCACGCTCCCAGTGCGCCTCTTTTTGTTTCGCAAGGAAATCATCACTAAAATGAAATGCCGCATATTCCTCCTCTTTCGTCATAACCTCTACGAGTTTCCACATTTTTTCAAACTGCTCATTTGCACCCAGAAGGAATTCTTCCTTTGTTTTGGCTCTTGCCATGTTTGTCACCCTTTCTTCTATGCAATCCGGCATCTCCGGATAAGACTTTCAATACCATCCGGCATACTTCTACCCTTATCGTTTTCTTATCCGATTATACACCACGAAAGATGATTTTGCCATATCATATTCCGGCCTCATTCCTGCTCTCAAGATAAAAACAAACGAATATTTGAGTTTTGCCTTCCATATTCTTTAGGAATACAGAAATGGTTCGGATATACATTTACATAGATGCCATGGTATAATAAGTTAGAAATGGGCGTTTGTCTCTGAAAAGGGTATTATTATATTATATGATTTGTTTCGATTGGAGGATACTTATGAACACACCAGAGATACTTCTTCTAGCCTTTACGTTGCTATCTTCAATAACTTCATTTGCCATTGGTTATTTTCAGTTTAAGGAAAAAGGGTTCTTGTTTAACAATTCATATATATATGCCTCGAAAGAAGAGCGCAGAAAAATAAATAAGAAACCTTATTACCGACAATCCGCAATAGCCTTTATCACCGTTGGCATCATCTTTGCCATGCTTGCTCTCGCAATTGTCACGGACTGGAATTGGTTATTCTCCATTGTAATTCTTTGTTCTATCTTGCTAATCGCTTATGCAATCATTTCATCCATCATCATCGAGAAAAACAAAAAATGATACCCATCCGAAAAAAATACTTTGTGATCCAAAATATATAAAACCTCTGCCCCTTTCATCGGATTTGGATTTAAAGAGGAAACGCAAAACGGCATAGCTAAGACTATGCCGTTTTTATGGAAACAATGTGTTACTATTTTTCGAAAACATCTCAAGGAAATGCTTCCATCTTCACTTTATTTTTGCTCCCCGAGTCGAATTATCTCTGGTTTCCGTTCAATGTCGCCGTTCTTGTTTCTGCGTCCCAGGCAATATCTGTTACGCCAAGTGCCGTTGCCAAGTCGCGCATTGGCAAGAACGCTCTGTCGTTTGTTACTTCGACTTCCGCGGATGCAGGAATTGCAGAACCATTTACATAAACAGTCTTATCTCCAACTGTCATTGTGATAATTCTCTGTCCATAAAGAATCGTTACTGTTTTTGCCTCTTGATTCCACAGTACAGCATTCGTATTTACACCCAATGCGTTTGCTACCGCTCTTATCGGAAGCATGGTGTACCCACTCTCTGTAATATACGCCGGCACATCCAGATCTATTGTGTTTTGTCCCGCGATTAAATAATTTTCGCCAACAGGTACAACCACTTTTGTTGTAAAGGAAGCATCATCCTGATCTCTGCCGCTTGTGATTACGTTGATAAACGCTTCTTTTACTGTGCTGCTATAATCTGTTACATCTGCAATTTTATTGTTTGCATTTTTGCCTGCTGCAAACAACGCCTGCTCCAAATACGCATCTACCAAAGATGATGCCATCTCAAGAGCATAAGGACCCGCAGGAATATTTCTTTGCATAAACAGCTCCATGTCGGATACCGTTACGGTTGCCGCGCTGTCCGATTCAGATTTAACCTTGAATGTCACTGCACCGGCTGTATTTGCTTTTGTATCTTTCAATTCCATAGCTGAATCTTCATCCGCCAAGATTGTCGGATTACTTTCGAACTCGAGCAAGGCCTTTTCAATTGAGAAATCAAATCTTGCATCTTTTGCCCACAAGCCGTCCGCCGTTTCTTTCACTTCAATATTTGTAGGTACTACTGTAAATCTGTAGTCGATAACCAAATCGTTTTGTTCCGCAACTACTTCGTAAGGCTTCACAAATTGTGCGATGGTTACCGCCTGTGTATCCAATAACGCACCTTCCAATGTCAACTCAACATCGCCCTCGAAATTCGGATCTGCCACCAATTCCAATTTGAATGTGATTTTTGCAGGCTTTTCAGCCAATGTTGTGTTCACATCGTCAAAGACTCTTCTGTTAAATTCAAATGCTGTGTAATTGCCCCTCTGGTATGCATCAAAGAATGCTTGCTCCCAATCTGTATCTGTCGCATCTGTATCATTGATATAGAAATTTTCCGCAGCAATTACCTGAACATTTGTTACATAAACGCCTTCCGATAAATCCATTTTGAAGCCCTGTCTCATGCTCCAAGCGCCGGGGAATGTCTCTTCTGCTGTTACTTCCAGAGACATATGGTTGCTATCATCTGTAATGCCATCATTTTTCACGTTGACACCACTGAAAATCACGGGTACATCTTCATCCGCGTCTGTCGTGAAAGATACCTGATAATCAACAACCCGTGCTACATCTACTGCTGCCGTAACACCATTTGTTCTTACTGTAATGGTTGCGGTCGCACCTACCTTCGCAGATACGGCCTCAATCTTGATGCCTTTTAAGTTGATATCCGCATCATCTGCATCTGCGACAAAAGTCGCTGTGCCACCATCGATTGTCCAAGAGTCTAAGTCAACACCTGTTGTCGTATCCGCCAGCGTCTTATTTACAAACGCAAAACCTCTGTTCAGCTTCAACGTAATAATCGTGCCGCTTTCCTCTCCTGCCGCTGCTAAATAAGTACCTGCCGCATCAGATTTGATTGTCAAACCTCTGGACTCCAACGCTGTAACCTCTTCCGCCGCTACATCCACAATTTTACGAATAGATGCCGTAACACCTTTGCTCACAACGGTTGCATAAACCAAGCCGTCCACATCAAGCATATCTGATTCAATCGATACAGCCGCTGTTCTGCCTGTATTTGTACGTGTCATCAATGATTGCAGTGAGACTGCAATGATGTCATCTTTTTCAAATTTCCCCTCAAAGACGAATGTTACTTCGTCCTTAGAAACTTCCTTAACGGATACCGTTGGAATCTGGTTATCCGAACCGCCATCCTTAATCACAACCAAGTTTTTGATTCCATCTTTGTCCATTGTCAAGAATGTCGCATTACTCAAGGAAATGGTCACTTCCTCAACCGGTGTTTCATTTGTTGTTGCCTTATAAGCAACATTTGTCACTTTTAACTGAAGCTCCGCAGCATCTGTATCCATCACAGTGGCCGCCTCCGCTGCACTTAGCTTTTTAGCACCAAGAATCTTTGCCGTTGCACTCACCTCTCCGGCTGCCGCAAATGCGGTTGCCGGCAGCATCGCCGCGACCATTGCTGCTGTCATAATGAAAGAAACTAATTTCTTCATTGTATCATTCCTCCTAAAATTTATTCGTTGTTTTCGTTTCGTTGCATAATTATAAAACGATTTGGGCATTCATCCCCGTCATCCTTGACTCGCCGTATTGCAATCTGCTCGCCTCCCCCCTTCAATTTTTTCAGCCTTTTAAAAAATGGAATTCCGTCGTCTTTGCTTGCTATGCAATTTGTTCGGATAGGCAAATCGAATCATGTCGAAGATTACTTTGCTCGTTTATTATACTGACGGCCGCTGATTCAAACAAGTGATTTTTGAATTATGTTAACCAATTGTAACATTCCAACTCAAAGCCCCATCTATACGCCTCCTTTGTGCCGCCGTAATGGATAAGACAGGAATACCTCTCTCAAAGTTCCCTGCATTTAAGCATTTCCATCATTTCTCAAGAACGTGATACTTTTTTATACTTTGAATGTGATAGCGTAGGATTGTAAAAGTCAAAGGCAAATATAATACAAAGGAGTGATGATTTATGTCGACTTATACAAACAACTACAATCTATTAAAACCTGATGATGATGACTATTATGACATATCGGATTTTAATGAAAACATGGATACGATTGACGGGCAGATGCAACTGCTTGATTTGGAGGTATCCGGCGTCAGCGAAAAAATCGGTAATCCGGCGGACAACGGAAATGATACCATTTTCGGAAAACTCAACAGAGGGGATGGGTTCTATTGTTATTCCAATACACCGCAGATTTCCTTTATGGATGTTTCCATCCTAGAACAGCAGCCCGCCGCCATACCATGGAACTACGACCCGCTGGTGATAACAAACTTTGTTCCAAAAAAAAGCGGAAGCATACACATCCGCTGGTCTATGACCGTACGGGGATTCAATTCAGGTTGGACATCCTATTTGAACGCGACAAGCCATATCAGGCAGGGATTATGGGATATCCCAAATTTTAGTTATGCCCGAAACGACAACGGCCTCAGCTCTCCGACAGGGAGCGCACCGCTAATCCTGCTTCAGGCCTCTACCACAGGTCATTCCAAAACGACAAAAACCATCGACACGGTTTTGCAAGTAACAAAAGGCGTTCCCATTTTGTTTTATGTGCAGTTCCACACACAGCTTACTTATGCAAATGTGGATGAATTCACAATCAGTTACGATGAAATAGAAGGATAAGAAAGGAGTATATCTATGTTAGTACGATTCAATAAAAATAGGCGTGTAGAATGGATAAATTTTTTTATTACAGCAGCAGAAGCCGCAAGCTATCTAAACGAACATACCCTCTGGTCAAAAAATGGCACACAGCCTGTGGCTGAACAAAGGGAAGGATACCGCCCATATCTCGTTCTATCCCAAAACAACGAGCTTTTCTACGAATATGACGCCATTGCACCGGAAGATAATTACGGCAACTAGAAAAGTCCTATCCAGACCATTTCCAATTTGCTTCTTGCCTAAGCAGGGAAAATCTTTAACGACGATTCGATGCATAAAAAATCCTGTGTCAAAAGGCTTTTTCGCAAAAATTCAGTACCCGCGCTATATTCCGCTCACAAAAACATCCGTTGCTACTGACAATAAGACCTAGGCGTAAGTATAAACACCCTCACATAATCATCTTTTACAAAGCCTGCGCGCCACACCAGTCCACCTGCACAACTTACGGCTCAAGTATTCTTTCATCTTACAAACTTACAAAAAAAGAGAATCTTACGGCAACAATGCTCCATAAGAATCTCTTTTTTGTTGTAATCTTGTCCCGTGTCTCAAATCCGCTTTCTATATCCCTTCTCCCCGCCGCCCACAACCGCGCTCAATCAATCCTAAATCATCCTCACTCTAATTCCAAAAAAATAAACGGATACCAAATATTCTTGGTATCCGCTTCGCCGTTTCTATAATAACTCGTCCAACTTTCCTTTCACCATCGTAGCCGGTACTGTTCCAACAATGCTGTCAACAGGGCTTCCATCTTTGAAGAAAATCATGTTCGGCACACTCATAATGCGATACTCGTTTGCCAAATCCATAGACTCATCTATATCCACCTTGAACACTTTCGCCTTGCCTTCATACTCCGCAGACATCTCCTCCAAAACAGGCCCCATCATCTGACAAGGTCCGCACCACGTGGCAGAAAAATCAACCAACACAGGCACAGTACTTTCCAAAACTTCTTTTTTAAACATATCTGATTTGATTTGCTTCAAATTCAATTCCTCCTTTGCCGTTTCTTTCTATTTTAAGTATAACTAACATTCGTTTTTAATATTCTAACACTTGTCCGAAAAAATGGCAATGTCTGCGTATCACACCAGTCTAAAATTTTCATATTTATTTTTTGAATAACTTTCTTCTCATTGGCAATACTGATTTTGAGAATGTTATTCTCCCCCATGCAATAACATTCTTTCTACTTCTTCCCCTTAAAAAAGAGCGGCGAGATTTGAATTTCTTCATTTCTCCCCGCTCTTTCTTTTTAGTATTTTTCAATATCAATAATTTCAGCCTGATATTTTCTCTTTAACGCCTTCTGACAAATAAACGAGAATGTACCCGTGGCATCGCTGAGGTAGAACTTTCGCTCTCCTTCATCCCGAGAGAGATTACACTGTTCGTTCTTTTCTAAAAATGCCATGACTTGCTTTGCTGTCGCCTTTGCCGGATCAACCAGACGAACTTGCTCGCCCACAACCCCGCCGATGCAACGTTTTAACAAAGGATAATGGGTACACCCCAAAACCAATGAATCGATATCTTCACACAGTAACTCCGACAAATATGCTTCTGCTGTCAATCTGGAAATGTCATTCTCCGACCATCCCTCTTCCGCCAGGGGAACAAACAACGGACATGCCTTAGAGAATACCTTCACTTTGTCATCCATCTGAAGAATCTTTCTCTCGTATGCCCCGGAACGGACTGTCGCCGTCGTGCCGATAAGCCCAATGCGCTTGTTTTTCGTCGTCCGCAGCGCTTCTTCAACCCCCGGTTCAACCACGCCGAATATCGGCACCTCAAACGCCTCTTTTAATGCCTCCATAGAATTGGATGACGCCGTATTACAGGCAACAATAATCGCCTTTACATCTTTGGTCAATAAAAACCGTATGTCCTGTTTCGAAAATTTCGTTACCGTCTCCTCTGACTTAGAGCCATAAGGCAACCTCGCCGTATCCCCAAAATATACAATATTCTCCTGTGGCATAACCTTCATAACCTGTTTTACAACAGTCAGTCCGCCCACTCCCGAATCGAACACACCAATCGGCCTTTTATCCATATGCTTTATGCCTTCTCCCTATCCTCGAATACCGTTATCCCGATGTATCGCCAAGTCAATCAACGCATCCATTAACTCTCTTTTGCTTACCCCCTCTGCTTCCCAAAGCATCGGATACATACTAATGGCTGTAAAACCGGGCATCGTATTCAATTCGTTAAATATAATCCGTCCGCCTTTATCCTCCAAAAAGAAGTCCACCCGTGCCAAGCCGGTTCCATCCACAGCACGAAATATTCTGGCGGCAATGCGCTGTACTTGTTTTTTCACATCCTCTGCCAAATCCGCAGGGACAATGGTTTTCGACTCATGATTGTGATACTTAGCATTATAATCATAAAACTCTGACGCCGCAAGAATTTCTCCGATACCGCTAACAGAAACCTGCTCATCTCCCAACACAGAACATTCCAATTCTCTGCCCGCAATTGCTTCTTCAACAATAATTTTACGGTCAAATTTCGATGCATATTCCAGTGCGTACAACAAATCGCTTCGGTTCTTCGCCTTGCTAATACCCACGGAAGATCCTGTATTCGCAGGCTTTACAAAGCAGGGATAGCCCAGCTTTTTCTCAACCCGCTCGACTATTTTATCCATTTGCGATAACTGCGCTTTTGTAATCCATAGATATTTTGCCTGAGGTATCTTCATGCTTTTTGCAATCATCTTTGTATATACTTTATCCATGCATACGGCTGATGCCAGCACGCCACACCCGACATAGGGAATACGCGCCATCTCAAGCAGCCCCTGAATGGTTCCATCTTCGCCCCAGGAACCATGCAAAGCAGGTATAACCACATCAACAGGTATTTCTTTAATGCGTCCGTTCACGATTTTTAGTAAGGCTTTTTGCTTTGCATCCGGGCTCAAAATCGCCGGCGTTGCATATTTCACCCACTGTCCGCTTTCGATATGTTCAATTGGTCCTGTATATATCAACCATTGCCCTTCCTTCGTAATACCCACAGGAATGACTTGGTATTTCTCACTGTCCAATGCTTGTAGCATCGTAGAGGCGGACATCCGGGAAACCTCGTGTTCGCTGGACTGCCCGCCGAATAAAACAACTACCGTTTTTCGCATGGCGTACCCTCTTTCTGCCGGCAAGCGGCGAAATCAATTATTCTCATTATATGCAAATGCAAGGAGTCTGACAATAACAAATCTAAATTTCTGCCATTTCAATCAAAAAAAGCATGTCTTAGCCAAAAGAACATGCTTTTCGATATTTGATTTTATAAAATTTTATTACTGCCCCTTAATCAAATGGGACAATGGTTTATATAACATGAACGTCAGCGCGCAATTGATACCTGCCTTTAACAAATTAAACGGTATGATAACCGGTACCATCATTGCCAACACCACGGACATCGGCTGTCCTATAAACAACGGCATAAAAATCAAATTCATGACAACCATCACCGCTGTCTGCGCCAATGCACCGCAAGTCAATGCAACCGCCGCCATTTTTCTTGTTTTCTTTCTCTGGTAAATCGTCCCCGCTACCAACGCGCATGCACCCGTCGAACAAATATGCATGATAACGCCAATCCAACCGCTGCCCGCACTCACCGTGACGCCCTGAATAACAGACACAACCACCGTCAACAGAAACCCTGCCACCGGTCCAAACGCAAACGTTCCAATTAAAATCGGAATATCCGCCGGGTCATACTCCAAAAATGCCGCCGCCGGAATCAACGGAAAACGGATCAATGCAATCAGCACAACAGAAATTGCGCCAAGCATCGCCAGAGAAACCAACGCCCTTGTGGATAACTGTTCTTTTTTTGCAGGCTCTTCCTTTTTTGCGGTTTCTTCTGCCTTCACAACATCTTCTGCCTTTACCTCTTTTTCTTTTTCTACAATCTCTTCTTTCTTTGATACTTGTTCCATATTACATACCTCCACCTTCATTTAGAATTTTCAGGCTCATCGCCATGTTACAAAGCGAACTTTTTCTTTTTTCCAAAAGAAAAAGCCTGAAAATCTTCAGGCTAAGCAAGCAAAAGAAGGCGTTGCACGCACGACAAAAATAAAGCGCACGCAAATACCAACCCTAACTCTTCTTCCATCCAGACTATACTGTCGGTTTTGGAATCTCACCAAATCCTACGTATCACTACGCTCGCAGACTTTACTGCCGATCGGGAATTTCACCCTGCCCTGAAGAATTTCATATTTAATTACGACTTTATTATATTCGCATGCAAACTATTTGTCAATGTTCTTTTTCTTCGAAGCGCAAAACTGCTTTGCGTACATCTCTTCCGCATTTTGCAAATGCGCAAACAAAAAGCACTGATTTTTATCAGTGCTTTGTTTCATTAATCCTGAACATAAGGCATCAATGCCACGTGTCTGGATCTTTTAATTGCTAATGTCAACGCTCTTTGATGTTTCGCGCAGTTGCCGGTAATTCTTCTTGGAAGAATTTTACCTCTTTCGGAAATATATCTCTTTAATTTGCCGGTATCTTTATAATCGATTGTTGTTACTTTGTCAGCACAACATTGGCAAACGCGTTTTCTTCTACGTCCACGTTTCTTCTGAATCATAATATTGTCCTCCTTTAACGAATTTTAGAAGGGTAGATCGTCGTCTTCGATGCTTTCATCAATTGGATAGAAGCCATCCGCTTCCGCATTGGGTGCAGGGGAGGGAGATGCATCCTTGCGTCCTTCAAAGGAGCCTTTGCTCTCCGCAAAATGTTGTTCTTCCACTACCACATCCGTGCTCCAACGCTTGTTGCCGTCTTTATCGTCCCAAGAACGTACTTGGAGACGTCCGACAACTCCGACCATCTGACCTTTTTTGAAGTATTTTTCCGCGAATTCACCGCTTTTACCAAAAGCTACACAGTTGATAAAATCAGCATCAGCCTCGCCCTGGCGTTTAAAACGACGGTTTACGGCTAAAGTGTATCTGGCAACGGCCAACGGTTCATTGCCTTGAGAATAACGCACCTCAGGCTCTCTTGCCAATCTGCCCATAATCATCACTTTGTTCATTGTAAAACCTCCTTTTTACGCCTCTTTGCGAATAATGAGATAACGTAAAACGTTTTCCATAATACGCATACGAGCCTCGATTTCTGCGGGAGCATCTGCGGGAGCATCAAAAGTTGTAAAGCTGAAGAAACCTTCGTTTACTTTTTTGATTTCGTAAGCAAGCTTTCTCTTACCCCAATCATCAACTTTTTCAATCTTCGCACCGAATCTTTCCAAAGTAGCCTGAACTTTTGCCACTTCTTCTGCTCTGCCTTCTTCGTCCAATGCAGGACTCAAAATCAATACCAATTCGTACTTGTTCATGTGTAATTACACCTCCTTCTGGACTTATGGCCCCTCCATCACAATGCGAATCACCGATTTTTGGAAGGACAAGGAATGGAATCTCATATCGGCATACTTACCGACACTAAAATAAGATAGCACAAAATCCCTGTAAGCACAAGGACTTTTCAGGGATTTTCCGAGAATTTTTCTAAATTTTACCGACTTTCAATCATCCTCATACTCTTTTTCCAACTTTAACTGACGCTTTTTTTCCGCCTTTGCAAACAGCACGCGCACCGCAATAAATGCTGCGCCATAACACAAAACAAAGGAAACCGCCCAAACAAGATTCTCTTCTCCTCTAAAAAACCAGGCAACCACGAGAATAATCACAAATCCGGTGATAGAAATCAGATTTCCCTTTTTCAGTTTATCCTCCGATACCATAAACACAACCCCCAACTGGCGGCAGCGAATGGCCTGATAAATCGGCACACCCATCAAAATTCCATATTCCAAAAGACAATCACCCAACATTTTCTCAAAAAGCGATATTTTTATAACAAAAGAAATCGCCACCGCATAATATATCACTTTTAAAAGCTCTGCGTATATCTTATTTTTCATCTGTTCCGTGCGTTCATCTCTATAAATCATAAACAAACCTCCTTATTCGCTTTCTATCCAAAATAGTTCATCCAGCGTCTTCTCCAACACCTTGCAAATGGCCATGCATAAATTCAGCGTCGGGTTATAATTCCCCGCTTCAATCATGCCAATCGTCTGCCTTGTAACGCCTGCCAGCTTCGCCAAATCGTCTTGCGATAAATCTTTAGCGACACGAGCCGATTTTAATTTTAAATTTTTCAAACGATATGCACCTCCTTGTTTCTTCAATGTACTTTATTTATACATCACATTTGTCAAAATGTCAAATATATTTTACAAAAAGTTTTTTATATTTTCCACACATGAATTATACCGTCAAGAAAAACCACACCATAACCTCTGCAAAACAGATATTCCCTCTCATCCCTCGGACAAAAAAATCCACTTATATTTATCATAAAACTTGTTAAAACGCCAAATGCCCCGTATAATAAACGAAGTTGCATAAAAATTTCTTTATATCATTGGAGAATTCATTTACTATGATTACATGTGTTTATCAGAACCCAAATATATATAAAATCCATGTGCCCTTGCCGGACAATCCACTGCGAAACTTAAACTGTTACGTCATCATGGATAATGGCGAAGCACTCATTATCGACACGGGATTCAACCGGATAGAATGCAAGAACGCATTGCTTGAAGGTCTGAAAGAACTGCAAATTGATTGGGAAAAAACAAACTTATTCCTAACCCATCTGCATTCCGACCATTCCGGTCTCGCCCCCGCCATCATGGAGGGCAAACCCGGAAAAATATACATGAGCGAGGAAGATCATCAATATCTGGACTGGATTTTAAATGGCGACCGCTGGAAACTTTTTGATGAAATCTACTTCAAAGAGGGTTTCACGCGCGAACAAGTGGATTGGCTGAAATACAAAAACCCGGCTCGCGCTTTTGAGCCGGATCGTTTCTTCGAAGCACAGCTTGTAGCGGATGGTGAAAGCGTCACTGTTGGCAGCTATACGTTCCAATTTGTTTTCGTTCCGGGACATACGCCGGGACAAATGTGCTTATATTGTCCCCATGAAAAATTGATGTTCACCGCTGACCACATACTCTTTGATATTACACCAAATATCACGGCATGGGCAGGAATAAAAGATTCTTTGGGAGACTATTTGCATAGTTTAAAGAAAATCCGTTCCTTTGATATGGTAACGGCGCTGCCTTCCCACCGTGCAAATCAAATGGATGTATACGAGCGCATCGAGGCGATTTTCCACCACCACTTACAGCGTCTCGAAGAGACCTTAGAGACTGTGCATGTCCATCCATATGCACACGCCACAAAGATCGGCGCTTGTTTAAAATGGTCCATGCGCGGAAAAACCTGGGACGAATTCCCGTTGTTTCAAAGATGGTTCGCCGTTGGTGAAACCATGGCACATTTAGACTATTTGATTGAGCGAAATCTGATAGAAAAGCGGGAATCGGACAATGCATTTTCTTATCATCTAAAAGATGACTTGGAAAGCTGTAAGGCAAAACTCTGCGCGCTTTGGACACAGTATAAATAAGAAGGAGTTCCTTTATGGATATACAAAAAAGACTAATTGAGGAATTGGGCATCCGCCCCTCTCAGGTGGAAAACACAATACAATTACTGGATGAAGGCAATACCGTTCCGTTCATCTCCCGTTACCGCAAAGAAATGACAGGTTCTTTGGACGATCAGACCGTACGTCTTTTGTCTGAGCGGCTTCATGCCTTGCGCAATTTAGAGGAAAAGCGGGAAATAGTGCACGCCACCATTGAAGAACAAGGCAACATGACCGACGAAATCGCAAAAAAGTTGGCCGATGCCATGACGCAAACAGAAATTGACGATATTTACCGCCCCTTCCGTCCAAAACGCCGCACCCGCGCCTCCATGGCAAAAGAAAAAGGACTTGAGCCTTTGGCAAGCTTAATTTGGGAACAACGTTTGGTTTGCCCGGATAAAGAAGCACAGGCATTTATCGATCAGGAAAAGGGCGTTTCTTCTATCGCCGAAGCACTGGAGGGCGCAAAAGACATTTTAGCAGAACGTATTTCTGACAATAGCGATTTGAGAAAATCCCTGCGGGAAAAAACCCTGCGAAGCGGCTTGCTTGTGACAAAGCAAACGAAAGAAGATGCCTCCTCCGTCTACGAAATGTACTATGATTTTTCCGAACCCCTAAAAAAGATTGCAGGACACCGTATACTGGCCATAAACCGCGGCGAAAAAGAGAACTTCCTCTCGGTGAAAATAGAAATAGAAGAACCTCTCATTATACAAAAAATGGAACGTGCCATTCTGATTAAAGACAGCACTTGCGCCGATATATTAAAAGATATCATCATTGACAGCTATAAACGCTTACTTGCGCCTTCATTAGAACGGGAAATACGAAATGACCTGACAGAGCATGCCGAAAAATCCGCCATTGTCGTTTTTCGCAAAAATTTAGAGCAACTGCTCTTGCAGCCGCCTCTAAGCGGACATGTCGTGCTTGCGCTCGACCCCGCGTACCGAACAGGATGCAAAATCGCCGTTGTTGACGAAACGGGCAAGCCCCTCGCCACAACAGTCGTTTATCCGACACCACCTCAAAGTAAAAAAGAAGAAGCAGAAAAAGTATTGCGGAAACTTATCGAAGATTATGGTGTGACGCTGGTTTCCATCGGCAACGGTACCGCCTCTCGTGAGTCAGAACAATTCGTTGCGGAAATGCTGAAAAAACTTGACCGTAAGGTTAACTATATCATCACCAACGAGGCAGGTGCGTCCGTCTATTCCGCCTCCAAACTAGGCGCTGAGGAATTTCCTGAATACGATGTTTCTCTAAGAAGCGCCGTATCCATCGGGCGGCGGATACAAGATCCCTTGGCAGAACTGGTAAAAATCGATCCGCAATCCATCGGCGTTGGACAATATCAACATGATATGAACCAAAAACGCTTGGGCGAAGCGCTTGGCGGCGTGGTAGAAGATTGTGTAAACAGCGTTGGTGTGGATTTGAATACTGCAAGTCCGTCTTTGCTGTCTTATGTTGCGGGAATCAGCTCCACGGTTGCAAAAAACATTCAAGCATACAGAGAAGAAAACGGCAAATTCAAATCTAGAAAAGAGCTTTTGAAAGTGCCGAAACTGGGGCCAAAAGCGTTTGAGCAATGCGCCGGCTTCTTGCGTATCGCAGGCGGCAGTTCCGCCTTCGATAATACAGGCGTACACCCCGAAAGTTATCAAGCGGCGGAACAAATCCTGCTGCGTTATGGCTTTGACTTCGAAGATGTGTCAAACAAAGCGGTCAGCGGTCTAAACAAAAAGATATCCTCCCCTCAAAAGCTCGCCGAAGAATTGGGCATCGGCGTACCGACATTGGAGGATATTCTAAAAGAATTGGAAAAACCCGGCCGCGACCCTCGTGAGGATGCACCGCCGCCAATTTTGCGCAGCGACGTATTGGAGATAGAGGATTTAAAAGAAAACATGATGCTTATCGGTACGGTTAGAAATGTCATTGATTTCGGTGTGTTTGTGGACATCGGCGTCCATCAGGACGGATTGGTGCATATCTCACGTATTTGCGATAAATTTATTAAACATCCGCTGGAAGTCTTGAAAGTTGGGGATACCGTTAAGGTAAAAGTCCTTTCTGTGGATGTAGAAAAAAAGCGTATTGCACTGTCGATGCGCGATGTAGAACAATAATTTTTTAAGGTTGAAGGGAGAAAAAAATGAATGTAACAGATCTTGGGCATGGCCTGCGAACAATTTTGCGGAATTTCCGTGCAAACCCCGAAATCACCATTTCGTTGGTCGCTATCGTATTAATCATCGTTTTGTTTTTTTCGTTTATGGGCTGGAGAAAAAGAGTACGGCAAGCGAACGCTTATGGCGGCGCGCCCGTTCTGCCGCTTCTCAACATTTATTCTTTGCTGAATATTCTTATTTGGATTTGCGGTATTTTTCTATTGATTTATTTCGCCAGCTTCTATGTTTTCTATGGTATCATTATTGCTTCTGTCGTTGTTCGAAGCGCAATGGAGACCAAAGAGAAAAAGTTGCAAAACGAATGGCTGGCGCGCAATACCGGCGGCAGCACTTACACACAAGACATTCCTCGGGATCCATTTTAATCACTCACGCACTCACAAAAATGCGAACAGCCCCAGCGAAAACGGATAATAGACAAAACACCCCCTGATGTAGGATGATAAAATAACATTAGGGGGTATTGTTATGTCAAAAGAATATGCACATGCAAAAGCCATATTTTCGAAAGCAAAGAAAATGGTGGAGTGCTTTGGATTAAAAGATAAATATGCAATAAAAGAACTGTTAAAACAAGAACAGTGAAAAAAGGAATATTTCTGAAGTACAAGGACAAAAGCCAGCCGGCAATGCTGATCAAATACAAATGTGAAAACAGGCGGCTAAAAATGGGAAATACGTTGTTTCGGGATTTTCTTCAGCTCATTGGAAGGAGGGTGAAACCGAACGCAAAATATCCGGCAATCTATCGGCATCGGGATAGATGCCCTGTTTCAAGGATATGTGCATTAAGAATACAGTATAACATCATCAATATCAAGACACCGTAACTGTTGTGACAATGCAATGGCTGAAAACTTCTTTGGTATTTTGAAATCGGCATACATTAACCAAAAAAATCGAAAACTTTGCCCCAACAAAATATTTGATTGATCGTGATATCCCTTTTTACAACTTCGAACGCATTCAACTCAAAACAAAACTGACGCCGTTTAAAATTGCGGCGCCAGTCTGCTTAATCTCTTTCCCCTGCATCCAAACCAAGGGCGGCTTTTGTTTCGTCTGTATATCTTAGGGCAATTCACCTCTTTTGCAGAGGGTTCTTTCATTTCCCTTGAACAACTCTAAAAAATTGAATCATAAATGTTGGCAAAAATGCCAATCCCACCATTTTTAGTATCAAATCCATCTGAAACGCTGCATCAATATTGAATAACCCATGTGCACTAGGTATCAAAATCACCGCAAACAACAAACCTGCTCCCAAGACGAATGCACCAAAGCTGTATAAATTGGACTTTAAACGGAAAATCGAGTNCTTTCCACGACAATTGAATCCATGAAATAGTCTCCCCAGACACAACGTCGCAAACGCCATCGTGCATGCCAGCTCGCCNCTNACCCTNAATCCCATATAATATCCCGTAATCGTTACCAGCGCAAGAAGTACGCCTTTACCTGCCAAGTCCAAAGAAAAGCTCTTCGTCAAGATACTCTCTTGCGGATTTCTAGGCCGTTCTCGAAGCAGATTTCCCATCGGCTTTTCCATATTGATTGCAAGTGCAGGTAAACTGTCTGTCAATAAATTAATAAACAACAGCTGCACCGCCGTGAACGGCAGCGGCAACCCCATAAACGATGTAAACAATACCGTAATAATTCCCGCCAAGTTCCCTGATAGCAAAAAGAGAATCGCACTTTTGATATTAGCATAAACATTGCGCCCGTTCCCGACTGCCTTCACAATGGTCGCAAAATTATCATCCGTCAAAATCATAGCTGCCGCATCTTTAGAAACTTCCGTTCCTGTGATTCCCATCGCGATACCGATATCCGCCTGCTTTAACGCCGGCGCATCATTTACTCCGTCTCCGGTCATTGCCACAATGTGTCCATTGTCCTGCCACGCACGCACAATGCGAATTTTATGTTCTGGAGAAACACGAGCATAAACCGAAATGTCCGTCACCCTCCGGCGCAATTCATCCTCACTCATCTGCTCCAATTCACTGCCTTCGATTGCCTCTTCATACTCACCCAAAATACCGATTTCTCTCGCAATGGCAGATGCCGTCACCTTATGGTCGCCGGTAATCATGACCGGGCGTATACCTGCACTTTTACAATTGGCAACTGCCGGTGCAGACTCCTCCCGCGGCGGATCCATCATAGAAATCAATCCAAGAAACACCAGCTCATTCTCATCTTCCAGCGTCAACGTCCGCTCTTCATCAACCTGTTTTTTCGCAAACGCAAGCACACGCAGGCATCCGGAAGAAAAATGCTGGTTCTGCCCAATAATTTGCGCCCTTTCCTCATCGGACATATCAAACATTTCTCCGTCCCTCTCAACCCTTGTACAACGGGAAAGCAAAACATCCGGCGCACCTTTTGTCAACATAATAAAACGGCCTTCCATCTCATGAAGCGTGGACATAAGCTTTCTGTCGGAATCAAAAGGAATTTCTTTTTTTCTAGGAAATTGTTCTCTAAGTGCTTCTTCATCACGGCCGCACTTGCGGTAAAAGCGTAGCAGTGCCGTCTCTGTGGGGTCACCCAGAGATTCTTCTCCATTGATGGCTCCATCATTACAAAGTACACTGCATTGCATCAAGCCTTCAATAAGCGCGCCGCTCTTATTCGCACGCTCATCTGCACACCCGTCCACAATGGTATATATCTCCTGCACGGTCATACGGTTTTGTGTCAATGTGCCCGTTTTGTCAGAACAAATAACCGAAACGCTTCCCAAGCTTTCAACCGCCTGCAACTGCTTAATAATGGCATTTTCCTTCGCCATCTTCTGTGTACCGATAGCCAGGCCAATCGTCACAATTGAGCTAAGCGCCTCAGGAATTGCCGCCACCGCCAAAGCTACCGCAAACATCAGCGAGTCCGAAACCGTTGTTCCCTGTACAATACCCAGAATAAATATCAGCGCACAAATTGCCAAAATCAACACAGAAAGTTTTTTTGAAAATTCATTCAAATTCCGCTGAAGCGGTGTTGTTTTTGCTTGTGCAGATTCCATCAATGTCGCAATTTTCCCAATTTCCGTATCCATCGCCGTTCCGCTCACCAACAGCACCCCTCTGCCGTAAGCCACCAATGAACCGCTAAAGAGCATATTGACGCGGTCACCCAACGCAAGCTCTTCCTTTGCAATCACGCCATCTTGCTTGTTTACGTTTTCCGACTCCCCTGTCAACGCGCTTTCATTTACTTGCAGAGAATGGCTTTCCAAAATGCGTCCGTCCGCACTGACTACATCTCCCGCCTCCAACAACAAAATATCTCCAGGAACAAGCATAAGCGCCGGGATTTCTATTTTCTGCCCGCCCCTGATTACCCTTGCATTGGGTGCAGACATAGCTCTTAAACTTTCCAGGGATTTTTCCGCTTTAAAATGCTGTATCGTACCTAGCGCCGCGTTTAGAATCAGCACAGCTACGATAACAAGTGTGCTCTCCAGACCACCCGTAAACGCGGAAATCACTGCCGCAACCACCAATATGATGACAAGAAAGTCTGCAAACTGTTCTGCAAACACACGCAAAACACCCTTCCGATTGCCCTCTTTTAACCGGTTCTCGCCATACTCCTCCAGACGCCTTTGTGCCTCTTCGGCAGAGAGTCCTTTCATAGATGTCTGCCAATGATTTAATACCTCTTCCTGTTCTCTTTTCCACAATTTTTCCATAACCAAATCTCCCTTCTGTGCAAATAAAAAAGACTTTTATTGCACACAAATAATAAGTGCAATAAAAGTCTTGCTTTTCCTGATTCATAATCAAGCACCTGCGTCCGGATTTTTCAATCGTGATGACGAACAGCAGTAACACAATATGTGCAAGCTACTCCCTCTTATTAAGATGCATTTTATCACATCCGTACCAGAAAATCAACACCTTTTTCTGTGGCCTCCCCATTAAAATCTCTCTTACCTCATATTCTTTGCTTCCCATATAAGCACAACCGCTTATAAAACTATTGTTTTACTATTTACCATAATTATTCCCACCTTTCTGTTTTTTCCGGTTTTTCAAAAGCTTTTGACGCCGATTTGAATCTTTTCAAGGCTTTTTTCAGACAACATTTGCATTTTGTTATTTTTTTGTTATACTATTAGTATAGGACTTTTATAGGTATAGGAGGAACTACGATGATTCATGATAAGTACACCATTACGGGACTTGGGGAAATCTGTTATCATTTATCCAAATACAAACATCTAAAGGAAGACTGGAAGGCTGATTTTTACAATGTTTATGGTTCACACCTTCTGCACTTTGAAAACGATGAAGAGACGATGGAACGCTTGCAAAACGAGGACGAAACGTATACCATGGTAACGGAATGGATGGATGTTGCTCTGGCGATGGGCAAGCAATATTAAAACTTAATTAAAATCCGTTCTTTGGATTGTGAAACAAAACGCAAAGCATGATAATCATGTCGTATTTTTGCGTTTTTTTATTGCAAATATTTCAATAAAAAAGAGCCATAGGCACTACCTGCCTACGACTCTTTACAAAAACGTTTCTCTCTTCAAATACGCATCTGTACACTTTTATACGACGCTTTGTCGGTCTTTTTCAAGCTCCCCGCAATGTACGATACTTTTTGTTTTTCTTCTTAAAACTCGGCGTTTTTAACCGTCCTCGGATACGGTAACACATCTCGAATGTTGCTGACACCGGTCAAGTACATAACTGCGCGCTCAAAGCCCAAACCAAAGCCTGCATGTCTCGTACCACCGTATTTTCTCAAATCCAAATACCACCAGTAATCTTCTTTGTTCAGCCCCATCTCGTCCATACGTGCTTCCAGCATATCCAAGCGCTCTTCTCTCTGGCTTCCGCCAATGATTTCACCAACGCCCGGTACCAGCAAGTCCATAGCCGCAACTGTTTTTCCATCCTCATTCATACGCATATAAAACGCTTTGATATCTTTGGGATAATCTGTAAGAAAAACCGGCTTCATAAATATTTTCTCGGTCAAATACCGCTCATGCTCCGTCTGCAAATCAATGCCCCATTCCACGGGGTATTCAAACGGCTCACCGGATTCTTTCAACAGTGCAACCGCCTCTGTATAGGTCACACGCCCGAAGTCATGATCCAGAATGTTCTGTAATCTTTCCAATAGCGTGTTGTCCACAAACTGATTAAAGAACGCCATTTCTTCCGGCGCCTCTTCCAATACATAACGGATGATATACTTTAACATCTGCTCAGCAACATCCATATTATCCACCAATTCTGCAAACGCCATTTCCGGCTCAATCATCCAAAATTCGGCAGCATGTCTTACTGTATTGGAGTTCTCCGCACGAAATGTCGGTCCAAATGTATACACATTACGAAATGCCATTGCGAATGTCTCGGCAGAAAGCTGCCCGCTCACAGTCAGGTTTGTCTCTTTGCCAAAGAAGTCTTTCGAGTAATCAATCTTGCCGTCCTCCGTTCTTGGAGGATTCTCTAAATCCAATGTGGTTACGCGGAACATTTCACCGGCACCCTCACAGTCACTGCCTGTAATAATCGGTGTATGCGCATAGACAAACCCCTGATCTTGAAAAAATTTGTGAACGGCAAACGCAACCAGGCTCCTCACACGAAACGTAGCCGAAAACAAGTTTGTTCTTGGACGCAGATATGCAATCTGGCGCAAAAACTCAACTCCATGGCGTTTTTTCTGCAACGGATAGTCCGGCGCCGATGTGCCTTCAATATCGATAGAAAGCGCTTTTATCTCAAAGGTCTGCTTTGCATCGGGCGTTTCCACCAAAATCCCTTTTACCACAACCGCAGAACCAACACCGAGCTTCGTAATTTCGTTGTAATTCTCCAAAACCTCCGCTTCATACACAACTTGGACACTCTTAAAAAAAGAACCGTCGTTCAGCTCAATAAATCCAAAATTTTTCGATACACGCATCGTACGAATCCAACCGCCTAATGTTACTTCCTGCTTTGCATACGCCGCTGTGTTCCGATAAATTGATTTCACTGTCATTTTATCCATCAGAACCCTCTCCTTTGTTTTTCATATTGCAATCATGTTGCAATCTTGCTATTTATTTTAGCTGTCCTTAGCAGAAAATACAACCATTTCTTTTTCTTTCGTCTCCTACAGCGAGTATAGATCCGCTCGCCTATGTTTCAGCAACGGAAATTCATTTCGCACTTGTTCCTGCCTCTCTTTTTTCCATTCCACCAGCACAAGTCCTTCGGTTTCATCCATCTCGCTCATAACTGCCCCCCATGGGTCAACGGACAGCGAATGTCCCCACGCGGTGTATGTTCCTTGCGTATCTCTTGCCGGAGACACGCCTGCCATATATATTTGGTTCTCCATAGCCCGCATACGGAAGTTCATCTGCCAGTGCGCAGGCCCTGTCGTCATATTAAATGCTCCGGGAACAATAACGCCGAACAACGGCTCTGCATTTCCACCCAACGTTGTCATACGAACAAACTCCGGAAAACGGATATCATAACAAATACAAATTCCCATTTCCCCCCATGGTGTCGAAAAACGAGTCGTTTTGTTTCCTGCCGTCAGCATATCCGACTCCTTGAAATACTGCCCGCCTTTCACGTCGATATCGAACAGATGCACTTTCCGATGCTTCGCCGCAAGGACTCCGTTATTATCATAAACAAACGTCGTATTATAAATATTTCCATTTTCTTTTTCAGGAACAGAGCCTGCAACGACGAATATATTTTCCTCTTTCGCTGCTTTTGCAATCTCCGTAAGAAATGTACTTGTTTCTTCCATCGCGAACTCAGGGAATTTGTTTATATCATAATCGCAGGCAATCATCTCGCCAAAAGCAACCATATCCGCTCCCAATCCCTTCGCTTCCTTAATGTAATTCAAAATTGTGCCTAAATTTTCCTCAGGTGTAAGCTTTACCATCATTTGTGCCATTGCCAAATACATTGTATCTCCTCCATTCGCTTTTCATTATTTTATCAGTATACCATAAAATTCCGAATTCCAAAAACAACCGAATATAAAATATGTTATAATTTATTTCCTGTCTTCAAATGGCAAGTTGCAAACACAGCCTCAAACACTGTAAAAATAAACATATCAACTATACCGTCCGAAATTTTTATGCAAAAAGAATATCTATCTATACATTGCAGACCCTTATTTCCCATTCGGGAAACACCCCACGCNATGTCTNTCTGTATTGATTTTCGGCATATACTCCGGNCGGCAATCGGCTTTCATAAGGNACAAACTTTCCGCTACGCTCTATTTTTTTTACCAAACATNGCTTATCCTCTTGACTAAAACAAAAAAAATGTGTACAATTTTGTACTAGTGGCAGCATCGGCTGTCTGTGTGCCCAGATAGCTCAGTCGGTAGAGCAGCGGACTGAAAATCCGCGTGTCGCTGGTTCGATTCCGGCTCTGGGCATTTTTTTATTGCCAAATAACATATGGACTTGACAAATATCCGAGTAAACACCTGAAAAGTTCTTGATATATCCTTAAATTCTAAGCCGGAAGGAGAAGTGCCTGATGAAAAAACAAGATATCATTCTTATTATTTTTAGTCTGGCAATTTCCGCTATATTATACTCCTTCTTTTGGGATGGTGCCGAAGCCGGATCCAGCGCAGTGATCACCTTGGACGGAAATGTCCTGATAGAATTACCTCTGGATGAAAATACCAATTTCACTGTAGAACAAGAAGACGATTACAATGTAATCGAAATAAAGGACAGCTATGTCATCGTTCGCGACGCCAGCTGCCCTGATCAAATTTGTGTAGAGCATAGAAAGGTACACCTTGTGGGCGAAACCATCGTATGTTTGCCGCACAAACTCGTTGTCGAAATTCGAGGGGATGCGCCTGCGGCAGAATTTGATGCGGTGGTGAATTAATCATGGGCACGAACAGCAAAAAAATCGCATACTACGGTTTGGCTACTGCACTGGCTATCATCATGGGCTACATAGAGTTTCTAATCCCCATGCCGATCCCCGTTCCCGGCGTTAAGTTGGGGCTATCTAATATAGTTGTGCTTCTGATTCTTTACATAATGGGCACCCGCGCGGCATTCGTCATCTCTTTGCTTCGTGTGCTTCTTTCGGGATTGTTGTTTGCCGGCTTTGCAGGACTGCTTTACAGCCTCGCTGGCGCAATACTGAGTTTTACTTTCATGGCTGTATTAAAGCGTACAAACCAATTCAGCATCATTGGCATCAGCCTTGTTGGCGGCGTTGTGCACAACGTCGGACAAATCACCATCGCCGCCCTGGTTGTAGAAAACAGCAAGCTATTTTACTATCTGCCTATGCTGTTGGTTGCCGGGGTCATTACAGGTGTCGTAATCGGAATTGTGGCAAAGCTTGCATTGAAGCATCTAAGCCACGCACTCTAACAGGCGGAAAAACGTCCTTCTCTCGCACACAACGCGAAGTTTTTTGACAGTTTCCGACCTAAGAAAGCTGAAAAATCCAACGAAATAAACAAAAAACTGATTTTTAAAACTTCCCCCTTGTACAGGGGGTTTTTTAGTGCTAAAATCTTATGAAATACTTATCGGACGAATAATAAACACTTTATTTTCAGGAGGAAAAAAGAAAAATGGCGACTTATTTTACAGAACCATCCAGAACCTTTAGCGAATTTTTGCTCGTACCCGGCTATTCTTCTAAAACGTGCACAATAGATAACATCTCTTTAAAAACGCCGGTCGTAAAATTCAAAAAAGGCGAAAAACCTACATTGGAAATGAACATTCCTCTGACCTCGGCGGTTATGCAGTCCGTTTCCGATGACAAGATGGCAGTGGCTCTGGCAAAAGAAGGCGGCATCTCGTTCATCTTCGGTTCTCAAACGATAGAAGATCAGGTTGCCATGGTCACTCGCGCAAAGGCGTATAAAGCAGGCTTTGTCCTCAGCGATTCCAATATTAGCCCCAAAGGCACTCTGCAAGATATTCTGGATTTGAAATCGAGAACCGGCCACTCTACCGTTGCCGTTACCACCGATGGCACAGAAAAAGGCAAGCTGGTTGGCTTGGTCACCAGCCGTGACTACCGCATCAGCCGTATGGAGCGTGATTTAAAAGTAAAGGAATTCATGACACCTTTGGATCAGCTCATCTATGCACCGACCGGCACAACCTTAAAAGAAGCCAATAATATCATCTGGGACAACAAAATCAATCAGCTGCCGATTGTAGACGACGAGGGCAGATTGCAGTATCTTGTTTTCCGCAAGGATTATGACAGTCATAAAGAAAATACCAATGAACTTTTGGATGCGCATAAGCGTTATGTTGTCGGCGCAGGTATTAACACACGTGACTATATGGTGCGTGTGCCCGCATTGGTCGAAGCAGGTGCGGATATCTTTGTTATCGACTCCTCCGAGGGATATTCCGAGTGGCAAAAAGAAGCGCTCTCCTGGATTCGCAATGTGTATGGCGACACAGTAAAAGTAGGTGCCGGTAATGTTGTAGATGCAGAGGGGTTNCGCTATCTTGCCGACTGCGGCGCAGATTTTGTAAAAATCGGTATCGGCGGCGGNTCTATTTGCATTACCAGAGAACAGAAGGGCATCGGGCGCGGTCAGGCTTCTGCTGTTATTGAGGTTGCCGAGGCACGCGATNAATATTTNGAAGAAACAGGCATCTACATTCCGCTATGCTCTGACGGCGGCATTGTGTATGACTACCATATGACCCTCGCTTTGGCAATGGGTGCAGATTTCATCATGCTTGGCAGATATTTTGCCCGCTTCGACGAAAGTCCCACAAACAAAGTTATCATCGGCGGCAACTATATGAAAGAATACTGGGGAGAAGGCTCTGCCCGTGCGAGAAACTGGCAACGTTACGACATGGGCGGCGATGCAAAACTCTCGTTTGAAGAAGGCGTGGACTCCTATGTGCCTTATGCGGGAAGCTTGCGTGATAATGTCGGCCTATCTTTGAAAAAAGTCATGTCCACCATGTGCAACTGCGGCGTTTGCTCCATCCCCGAACTGCAAAAAAACGCAAAGTTGACCGTAATTTCCACAACCAGTCTGGTTGAAGGCGGCGCACACGATGTATTGCTAAAAGATAATAACTTGACTTATAAATAAGATTCGAAAATCAAAAACGGGAAATTCCCGTGCACATATGGCAAAAAACTCTTGTTTCTTCCATAAATTATAGATATAGAGCGTTCCGCTTTGTTACAAGAACATAATGGCGGCCCAAAGAGGATATCAAGCGTATCCTCTTTTTTATATGTCTCAATAACATCTTTAAAAATGGGTATTCAAATTTTTTTAACTGAACTATATATTCCTCCATGTAGACAAAAAAACGATTCATTCTGTAAATAATCTCCCTCCGTATGCACTCTATACACATGTTTATTCATTTATATATTCTGTTTATACATGCCATAAGCAAGTATAATCTCTCTGATTCTCCTATCAAAAGAAGTATTTTGAAAATAAATGCCTGTAAACTCCATTTTTATCACCGATTTTTATGCTTTTTGACGAACAAGCGCGCTTCTTGTACGGCAAAGGGTCTACAACTCTACAAAATTGTATATTTATGCATATTTCCATTGACTTTATCCCACAGACGCTTATAATAAATCATAATACTAAAAATCAATATTCATACTCAGCCATGCCATGTACATGGGCTATGCGCATAGAAAATGAGGGATTACATGAAATATAACGTTTATATTGATGGTCAGGCAGGTACAACCGGCTTACAACTGCGCCAGAGACTCGAAAAACATAATCATATACACCTACTTCTGATTTCGGAAGAGTTGAGAAAAGATGAGGCTGAGAGAAAAAGACTTCTAAATGCAGCTGATATTGTGTTTTTATGCCTTCCTGACGAAGCGGCAAAAGAAGCAGTCTCATTGGTTGAAAATCCCGATGTTTGCATCATCGACGCGAGCACAGCTCACCGTACGCAGCCAGATTGGGTATATGGTTTTCCGGAATTATCCGCCGCTCACAAAGAAGCAATTAAATCAAGCAAACGTATCGCCAATCCGGGATGCCACGCTACCGGCTTCATTGCCTCTGTCTACCCTCTGGTTTCGTTGGGCATCGTAGAAAAAGACTATCCCTTTAGCATCCATAGCATAACGGGATACAGCGGCGGCGGAAAAGGCATGATTGAAGAATACGAAAACAGCGGCCGCTCTTCTTTCTACGATTCTCCAAGACAGTATGCGCTGGGACAAAACCACAAGCACCTGTCTGAAATGATACACATAACCAATATTACTGAGCCGCCTATTTTCTGCCCGATTGTCGGAGATTTCCCACAAGGCATGGCGACCACAATCACTCTGCACCAAAGATTGCTCAAAAAGGAAATCACGAAGGCCGCGCTCATCTCTTCATTGAAGGATTACTATAAAAACACTTCCTTTATTGATATCGTAACAGAAGAAAGCGGATTTCTTGCATCCAACAGCATCGTAAACTCGAATAGACTTCTTCTTTATATAGAAGGCAATGACGAGAGAATGAGTATCACCGCTGTTTTTGACAACTTGGGCAAAGGCGCATCCGGCGCCGCAGTACAAAATATGAATATTGTTCTGGGATTACATGAGGCAGAAGGCCTATAACTTTTTAAAACACCAGATAGGAGAATGACTATGCATAAAATTACAGGCGGTGTTACTGCACCGAAAGGATTTCTTGCCGGCGGCATCCATTGCGGCGTTCGGGCAAACCAAACAAAAAAAGACTTGGCTATCATTTACAGCCAGAAAAACTGCGCGGCGGCAGCCGTTTACACACAAAACAAAGTATTCGGCGCACCCATTACCGTCACCAAGAACAATTTGGCAAACGGCATGGCACAAGCGTTGGTCTGCAACAGCGGCAATGCAAATACCTGCAATGCCGACGGCATAGAAAAAGCCGAAGCCATGTGTGTCCTTACGGCAAATGCACTTGGACTTGCACCAGAGGATATCCTCGTTGCCTCTACAGGCGTCATTGGGCAGATATTACCATTGGAACCCATCGAGAAAGGCATTCGGGAATTGTCTCCCTTGTTAACAGCAACGGGCGGAGAGGATGCGGCCAGGGCTATCATGACAACAGACACAAAGAAAAAAGAAGAGGCCTATGAAATTTCCATCGGCGGAAAAATCGTGACTATCGGCGCTATGGCGAAAGGAAGCGGTATGATTCATCCGAACATGGCGACCATGCTGGGCTTTTTAACTACAGACTGCGCCATCACCACCCCAATGCTTCAAAAAGCGTTAAAATTAGCAGTCGACGACACCTTCAACATGGTTAGCGTTGACGGCGATACATCCACCAACGATATGGTCTCCATTATGGCAAACGCTATGGCAGAAAATCCCATTATAGATCAGGACGGCTCCGACTTTGATGCATTTGCCAGCGTGGTAAAAGAAATTTGCACCTCCATGTCCAAACAAATTGCGGGAGACGGCGAAGGTGCAACGAAGCTGATTGAGTGCAATGTTACCGGAGCGCCGAGTATTCCTTTGGCAAAATCCATCGCAAAAACCATCATTACCTCATCTTTGACAAAAACCGCCATGTTTGGTGCTGATGCCAATTGGGGACGTGTGCTTTGTGCCATTGGCTATACCGAGGGCGATTTTAGTGTAGATGGTATTTATGTGGATATGGCATCTGCGAAAGGAAAAATCGTTGTTTGTGAGAATGGCGCAGGCGTTCCTTTTGACGAGGATACCGCAAAGAATATTTTGCTGGAAGAAGAAGTGCAAATCAACGTAAACTTGAATCAAGGCAATGGCACAGCAACTGCCTGGGGCTGCGATTTGACTTATGACTATGTAAAAATCAATGGCGACTACCGCACATGATTTTAGGAGGTATACCATGATAAATGACATAAACGCCTTGAAAGCAAGCGTGCTGACAGCCGCTTTGCCTTATATCCAAAAATATACCGGCAAAACCATCGTGATAAAATATGGTGGAAATGCCATGATTCACCCCGAGTTAAAAAAAGCGGTTATGAGTGATATTATTTTGCTTTCACTAATCGGCATTCATGTGGTACTTGTTCATGGCGGCGGCCCTGAAATCAGCAACATGCTGAAAAAACTGGATATGCCTTCCCGCTTCGTAAACGGCCTTCGATATACAGACAAGGAAACTGCCGAAGTCGTTCAAATGGTGCTTTCGGGAAAAACCAATAAAGACCTCGTCTCCTTGATCGGGCAGTTGGGCGGAAAAGCCATCGGCCTTTGCGGTATTGACGGATGTATGATTCAAGCGGAGCAATTGGGAGAAGAATACGGTTATGTGGGCAATATCACTGCCATAAACACCCGCCCGATTACGAATGCCATCGAACACGGATACATTCCCGTTATCGCCACCGTCGGCACAGATAAGGACGGAAATACCTACAACATCAACGCCGACACAGCCGCAGCAGAAATCGCATCCGCTTTGAAGGCAGAAAATATGATTACGCTGACGGATATACAAGGCCTGATGCGAGATGTAAATGACCACCAATCGCTGATTCCTGTCGTTCATGTAAACGATTTGGAAGGTCTCATTGAAGAAAATGTTGTTTCCGGCGGTATGATTCCCAAAGTAAAAAGCTTGGAAAAGGCAGTTAGATGCGGTGTTGGGAAAGCCGTTATGATTGACGGCAGAATTGAGCACTCTATACTAATCGAAATTTTTTCCGATGAGGGCATCGGTACACTATTCACAAAATAAAGGAAGGTGAGACCATGACATTTGAAACCATTCAATCGCAAGACAAAGACTATGTTATGCAGACTTATGCACGAAATGCAATCGCGCTCTCTCATGGCAAAAACGCAACCTGCTATGATTTTGACGGCAAAGAATATATCGACTTAACAAGCGGTATCGGCGTAAACACATTGGGCTTTTGTGATAAAGGCTGGATTGATGCACTCAGCGCACAGCTAAATAAACTCCAGCATACATCCAATCTCTACTACACCGAACCTTGTACACAAGTGGCAAAATTGGTCTGTCAAAGAAGCGGCATGAAAAAAATGTTCTTCGCAAATTCCGGCGCCGAAGCAAACGAAGGCGCCATCAAAGCCGCAAGAAAATACAGCTTCCTAAAATATGGCGAAGGCCGAAGCAACATCGTTGCGCTGGAAAACTCTTTTCACGGGCGCACCTTGGCTTCTCTTTCTGCCACAGGGCAGAGCGCATATCATAATTTCTTTTTCCCCTTCGTGGATGGCTTTACGTTTGCCAAGGCAAACGACATCACAGACACCTTAAACAAGCTGACAGATAATGTTTGTGCCATTATGTTGGAAATGGTTCAAGGCGAAGGCGGTGTGACACCTTTGGAGACGGATTATGTGACTGCCATTTACGAGGCCTGTCAAGAGAAAGATATCCTGCTTATTGTGGACGAGGTGCAAACCGGTATCGGGCGCACAGGCTCTTTCTTTTGCTATCAGCAGTTTGATATTATGCCCGATTTGGTATCCTGTGCCAAAGGTCTTGGCGGCGGGCTGCCCATCGGCGGCATATTATTTGGCGAAAAAACCGAGTCTTGCCTGACTTTTGGCGATCACGGCTCCACCTTTGGCGGAAATCCGATTGCCTGCGCAGGTGCAATAGAAATTTTGAACCGCATGGATGCGGACTTCCTTGATGAGGTCTCCAAAAAAGGTGCGTTTATAAAATCCGAAATTCTCTCCATGCCGCATGTGAAAAGCGTAGACGGTATCGGTATGATGATGGGTATTCAATTGGATATCAACGCAGCCGATGTCATCCAAAAAGCTCAAGACAGCGGATTGCTTCTGCTCTCGGCAAAAGCAAAAGTACGCCTGCTCCCTCCATTGAGCATCACAAGAAAAGAGTTGGAAAAAGCACTCTCTATATTGGCAGAAGTACTACATTCATTATAAATCAAACAGAAAGTAGGGTATTCATATGAAACACTTTTTAAAACTTTTGGATTATACCAGCGATGAAATCGTTGCATTGCTGGATTTGGCAGACGAATTAAAAGGCTATCAAAAAGAAGGCAAAGAACATCATCTTCTAAAAGGAAAAACGCTGGGCATGATTTTTGAAAAATCCTCCACGCGTACACGTGTTTCCTTTGAAACAGGCATGTATCAACTCGGCGGTCATGCGCTCTTCATCTCTTCCAAAGATTCACAAGTAGGGCGCGGCGAACCCACACAAGATACCGCTCGTGTACTTTCCCGTTATCTGGATGGTATTATGATTCGTACTTTCGATCAGGAAACTGTGGAGATGCTTGCGCAATACGGCTCTGTTCCCATCATCAACGGATTGACTGATTTATATCATCCCTGCCAAGTGATGGCGGACTTGCAAACCATTCGTGAACATAAAGGCAAACTCGCGGGTTTAACCCTCTGCTATATCGGCGACGGAAATAACATGGCAAACTCCCTGATTGTCGGCGGATTAAAAGTAGGTATGAAAGTTCAAGTTGCCTCTCCCAAAGGCTATCAGCCAGCGGAACATGTTTTGGCATTTGCCAAAGAAACTTACGGCGATCATTTCCTTCTGACAGATATTCCTAAAGAAGCGGCAGCAGGCGCCGATGTGGTTATCACAGACGTTTGGGCGTCTATGGGCCAAGAAGATGAACAAGCCATTCGTGAGAAAGCCTTTGCCGGATATCAGGTAAATGCCGATTTGATGAGCGTAACCAACACAGACTGCATGGTTCAGCATTGTCTGCCCGCTCACAGGGAAGAAGAAATCACAACAGAGATTTTTGAAGCACATGCCAGTGAAATCTTTGATGAGGCGGAAAACCGCTTACACGCACAAAAAGCGATACTCGTAAAACTCTTGGGCTGATAGGAAGTGTTTCTATGAAAAAAGCATATTTGATATTACAAAATGGACAGGTTTTTCCTGCCCATCGTTTTGGAGCAGATGGCGAAATCTCTGCTGAATTGGTATTTACCACGGGCATGGTCGGATATTTGGAAACCTTGACCGATCCCAGCTTTCATGGACAAATTGTTCTTCAAACATTCCCTTTAATCGGGAACTACGGCGTGATTTCCGAGGACTTTGAAAGCACACGCCCCGCCCTTTCCGCATACATCGTTCGTAATATTTGCGAAATGCCTTCTAATTTCAGGAGCGAAGGCTCTCTGGCAGATTATTTGGAAAAAGAGAACATCATTGGATTATGCGGCCTTGATACGCGCAAATTAACAAAAATCATTCGTGAATATGGCGTTATGAATGCTGCTATTACAAACGAAATTCCGGAAGATATTTCTGCTTTTTCCGAAGAATTGGCGCAGTCCGCTTTGAGCAGCAGCGTAGAGAATGTCACCTGCAAAAAAACACATACACTAAATCCGGATGGAAAAAAACACATTGTTCTTTGGGATTTTGGTTATAAGAAAAACATAGCACAAGAAATGATAAAGCGGGGCTACAAAATCACCGTCGTTCCCGCAAGCACCCCGGCCGAGGAAATTCTCTCTTATCAGGCAAACGGTATCTTACTGTCCAACGGCCCCGGCGATCCGGCGAAAAATACCGAGATTATTCAAACCCTGGGCATTGTCGCCCAAAGCAATATCCCGCTATTTGGTATCTGCCTTGGACATCAGCTGCTTGCTCTGGCAAAGGGCGCACGCAGCACAAAGCTGAAATACGGGCACAGAGGTGCAAACCAACCCGTCCGTGATATAAAATCAAATCGGCTTTATATTACCAGCCAAAACCACGGCTATGCCATTGATTCAGAAACACTGCCTGCCTGCGCACGTTTGTCCTTTACCCATGTAAACGATGCGACTTGCGAAGGCATTGAATACTTGGACATTCCTGCGTTTTCCGTACAGTTCCATCCGGAAGCCTGCGGAGGACCTATGGACACAAATTTCCTTTTTGACCAATTTATAGCTATGATGGGGGGTGCAGACAATGCCGTTGAATAAAAACCTAAAAAAAGTTTTGATTATCGGTTCCGGTCCGATTGTTATCGGTCAAGCGGCAGAGTTTGACTACGCAGGAACACAGGCATGCCGTGCTTTACGCGCCTTAGGATTGGAAGTTGTTTTGATTAATCCAAATCCTGCAACCATTATGACAGACACGGCCATCGCCGACAAAATTTATATCGAACCGTTGCGTACAGACGTTATCAAACGTATTATCCGCAAAGAGCGCCCTGATGGCGTACTCTCTACTTTGGGCGGACAAAACGGTCTGACCCTGTCAATGCAGCTAGCAAAGGAAGGGTTTTTGGACGCGGAGGGCGTTGCTCTTCTTGGTTCAAATCTGGAAACAATTGATAAAGCGGAAGATAGACTCCTCTTCAAGCAAACCATGGAAGAAATCAATCAGCCTGTCATTCCATCGGAAGTCGTGACGGATGTATCAAATGCCTTATCATTTGCCGAAATCATCGGCTATCCTGTCATTGTGCGCCCTGCATTTACCCTGGGAGGCTCGGGCGGCGGCATTGCACAGACACCGGAAGAGTTGAAAGTCATCGCTCACGGCGGGTTGGAGGCATCCCCTATTCATCAAATACTGGTGGAACAGTGCATTTCCGGCTGGAAGGAAATTGAATTTGAAATGATGCGGGACAGCGACGGTAATATCATTGCCATCTGTTCTATGGAAAACTTCGACCCTGTCGGTGTCCATACGGGTGACTCCATTGTTATCGCGCCTGCTGTAACACTTGCCGATCGTGAATATCAAATGCTTCGCACGGCCGCATTAAATATCGTCACCTCCCTAAAAGTAGAGGGCGGCTGCAACGTGCAGTTTGCATTGCATCCCGAAAACTTCCGTTATGCGGTTATCGAGGTAAACCCCCGTGTTTCACGTTCCTCAGCTTTGGCATCTAAGGCCACAGGCTATCCGATTGCCAAAGTAGCGGCACAAATTGCTGTTGGTTTGACCTTGGACGAAATTGAAAACACCATAACGGGAAAAACCAGTGCATTTTTCGAACCAACTTTGGACTATGTCGTTGTCAAAATGCCAAAATGGCCTTTTGACAAATTCGTATATGCAAAACGTGCCCTGGGCACGCAAATGAAAGCAACCGGAGAGGTTATGTCTATTGCTCCGACTTTCGAACAGGCATTGCTAAAGGCCGTTCGAGGATCCGAGATATCGATGGATACGCTAAACTTAAAATCACTTTTTGATAAATCGAATGCTGAGATTCAGGATATGCTTCACTTGACCACCGACCAACGTTTGTTTATCGTTTATGAAGCTTTAAAACGGGGCGTTTCCATAGAAACCATCCATGAAATCACGATGATTGACGAATGGTTCTTAGGTAAGCTCTCTCATATTTTGGACATGGAAAAACGCCTGCAATCGGAATCTCTGACAGAGACTCTTTATCTGGAGGCAAAACATACCGGATTTTTGGACAAAACCATCTCTGCCCTATCGGGACAGCACATCACTCATCGACAGGCAGTATACAAAATGGTCGACACCTGTGCGGCAGAATTCTCCGCACAGACACCCTATTTTTATGCGACCTATGATGAAGAAAACGAGGCCGAGGACTTTTTGAGAAGAAAAGATGACAAAAAAACGATTATCGTTTTTGGTTCCGGCCCCATCCGCATCGGTCAAGGTGTTGAATTCGATTACGCCTCTGTTCATTGTGTTTGGGCGCTGAAAGAGGCCGGCTATGATGTGGTTATGGTAAACAACAATCCCGAAACCGTATCTACAGACTTCGATACAGCGGATCGTTTGTATTTTGAACCCCTAACCCCTGAAGATGTTATGGACATTATTGCAACCGAAAAACCTTATGGCGTTGTCGTTGCTTTTGGCGGACAAACGGCAATTAAGCTGACAAAATTTCTTTCAGAGGCCGGTATTCCGATACTCGGCACTTCCGCAAAAAGTATTGATCTCGCAGAAGATAGAGAAAAATTTGACGCCATCCTAGAAAGTTTGGATATTGCCCGTCCAAAGGGCTTTAGCGTTATGACGAAAGAAGATGCACTGCGCGCTGCAACCGAATTGGGATATCCCATTTTGGTGCGCCCTTCCTATGTTTTGGGCGGACAAAACATGATTATCGCCTTTACGGATGAAGAGGTCGTGCGCTACATGGATATTATCCTTGACGGGGGTATTGAAAACCCTATTTTAATCGACAAATATATGATGGGCACAGAGGCAGAGATTGATGCTATCTGCGATGGCGAAACGGTACTGATTCCCGGCATCATGGAGCACGTGGAGCGGGCAGGCGTACATTCCGGTGATTCGATTGCCGTTTATCCTGCATGGAATTTAAACGGCCCGATTACGAAACGTCTGATTGAATGCACTGAAAAATTGGCATTGGCGCTGGAAACAAAAGGTCTTATTAATATACAGTACGTCATTTTTGAAAATGAAGTTTATGTCATTGAGGCGAACCCTCGTGCTTCCCGAACCATTCCTTATATCAGCAAAGTAACCGGCTTACCTGTTGTGGATATTGCTACACGGGTTATGATTGGCGAAAAACTTAAAGATATGCCATATGGTACGGGGCTATACCGCCAATCCCTATTTTCAGCAGTAAAGGTGCCTGTGTTCTCCTTCGAAAAGTTGACAGATGTGGATACCCACCTTGGACCCGAAATGAAGTCCACCGGCGAAGTGCTTGGCGTCGGACGAACGCTGGAGGAAGCTGTTTATAAAGGTCTTGCCGCAGCAAATTACAACATGGATCAGCGCGGCGGCGTACTCATCACTGTACGCAAGCGAGATAAAATAGAAGTTGTCGAACCTGCAAGAAAACTTCACGAATTGGGTTTCACACTTTATGCTACAGAAGGCACTGCCTTTGAGCTCAAGAAATTTGGCATCCCTTGCGAAACACTGCCAACAATCATTGACGGTATTGACGATATCATAACACTTCTGGAAAGTGGAAAAATTCAATATTTGATTTCCACATCAAACAAAAGTGTTCTTCCGCAGCTCGCCAGCGTAAAAATACGCCGAAAAGCGACAGAGCGAGGTATTTTCTGTATCACCAGTATTGACACGGCAAATGCGCTGGCAAATGCGCTCGCCAGCGGATTCCATCTGAAAAACATGGAATTGGTGGACATCGCCCACCTGCCAACAGAAAAACAGAAACTGCACTTTACAAAAATGCGGGGAAGCGGCAACGACTATATCTATTTCGATTGCTTCACGCAAAAAATAGAAAATCCTGAGTCACTCAGCGTCTGGCTTTCCAGCCGAAGAAAAAGTATCGGCGGTGACGGTATCGTCCTCATCGAAAAATCGAATATTGCTGATGCAAAAATGCGTATGTTCAATGCCGACGGCACAGAATCTCTCATGGCAGGAAATCCGATTCGCTGCGTTGCAAAATATCTTTTTGATAACCGCATTGTATCGAAGGAGACCTTGGAAATCGAGACAGGAAGCGGCGTAAAATCCGTTCGTCTCTTTACTCGTGACCACAAAGTATACTCCGTCTCCGTGGATATGGGCAAAGCAAACTTCACACCTTCCGCAATCCCCGCAACGCTGGACGGTGATGAAATTGTTCATCGTGCGGTAACAATTGATGGCACTGAATACCATATCACATGCCTATCCATGGGCAATCCTCATTGCGTTATCTTTACTGATAACATCGAAGGACTGGATTTGGAGACCATTGGGCCAAAATTGGAATATGCATCCTTCTTCCCTGAACGGGCAAACATTTCTTTTGCTCAAATGGAAGACCATGCAACCATCCGTATGCGTGTTTGGGAACGCGGCATCGGTGAAACATGGGCGTGCGGTACAGGTGCTTGCGCGGTTGCAGCAGCGGCAGTTCGGTTAGGACATTCTTTTGACAATCGGTATATAACCGTCAAGCTGCGTGGCGGCAGTCTTGTCATTCACTGCCACGAAAACCGTATTGTTATGACCGGAGATGCGCAAAAAGACTTTGAGGGCATCATTGAAATTTAACCAATTTTTCTTATGCACTCGTTCGCACCAAAAGATTTTATTGAATTTTGAGTCCTGCGCCGTGGCTATTCAATAAAAAAGGAGGTTGTTTTCTAAAAAGAAAACAACCTCTTTTATAATTTAAGTTCCATAAAGACAGATCCTTCAATCGGATTGTCATTATATGCTTCTATCTCACGAAAACCCATTTTATGATAAAGATTAATCGCTTCATTTAAAAATGCCAACGTGTCTAAATACATTTTTTGATACCCAATCTCCTTCGCATCACGAACGATACACTCAATCAGCTTCACAGAAATTCCCATACCTCGAAATTTCGGCCGCACATACAGCCGTTTCATCTCACAAATGCCCTCTCCCATATCTCGCAGCGCAATACAGCCCGCCGCTTCTTCTCCATCCCATGCAATATATAACCGCCCTCTCGGCAATCCATATTTCGTATCCATATGCGCCAACTCATCCGCATAGTTTTGCATAAGCAAGTATTGCGCAACACGTGCATCCCGCTGAACCAACATGTTTGTGTATTCCTCGAACAATACGCTCAGTTCTTTTTTGTTTTCATAACCATGTTTTATCTCGAACATATTTCCCATCTCCCCCATCCGTACTCTCTTTTATTATACATTCCTTTTTTATCCTCTGCAAGCATAGCTCTGCTTTCTCCCACTTGACAGCCAACTCAAAAAAGTGCATAATTTATATTGTTTATAGAGCATGGTTTCTAAATATCAATTGAATCGGATGTTTAAGGCATAGAGGGTAGCGAAAATGTAAAATTTGCGTTTTATTTTTTCGTCTGTACGCTCTTATTTTTTTGGCATCTTTTTTGTATAAATTTATTTTGAAAGGGGCTTTTATATGGATTCAACTTTACTTGCGGTTATTTTGGGTATTTCTCTGCCCTTCGTTGGTACAACACTTGGCGCCGCAACCGTTTTATTTTTGCCAAACGGTTTAAAAGCCAATGCACAAAAGTTAATGCTCGGTTTTGCCAGCGGCGTTATGCTCGCCGCTTCTATCTGGTCTTTGATTCTGCCTGCCATGGCATTGGCACAAGAGAGAGGACAAATACCATGGATTCCCGCATCCATAGGGTTTTTGCTGGGCATCCTCTTTCTTTTGGCATTAGATTTGATTATTCCGCATCTGCATATCCATGCAGACAAACCCGAAGGCATGCGGGCAGGCTTCTCCCGTACAACAATGCTCTTCCTCGCCATAACACTGCATAACCTCCCCGAAGGTATGGCTGTAGGCGTTGTATTTGCAGGGGCATTATCCGGCGAAGTTTCTTTGCCGCTAAGCGCAGGAATTGCATTAGCCATCGGCATTGCTCTGCAAAATATTCCTGAAGGAGCCATTATCTCCATGCCCCTTGCCTCTGCCGGCAAAACACGCAAGCACGCGTTCATCATGGGCACATCGTCAGGGCTCGTGGAACCCATCGGCGCTGTATTGGCGATTTTTCTCGCTTCTCTCGTTGTACCTGCGTTACCTTATATTCTTTGTTTTGCCGCCGGTGCGATGGTATACGTGGTCGTTGAAGAACTGATCCCCGAAATACAAACCGGTACGCATACCTATTTAGGAACCATCGGTATGTCTTTGGGCTTCGTGCTCATGTTGATTTTAGACACTGCATTATAACTGCCGTATTGAAATTTTGTTCCTTAACCATTGAAATGAGCCGACGTATTTTCTAAAAGCAAGCAAAACCAGCCATACCATACACGTAAAAAAGACTTTGCACACTTTATGCAAAGTCTTTTTTTCTCCCTCTATGGAAACCTTATCAAAACTACGATGATAACAACCCATGTTGTTATGGAAATAAACGAATGCTTGCCCAAATCTCGCTATCTCCTGATCTTGGGCAATAGATACATAACTTTTTAAGTCACCTGTCACCGAAGGCTCTGCCTAAACCCTATCCGTTTAAACGATGTAAATATTTTTCTTTTGTTGCCAGGCCACCGCGAATATGTCTCTCGGCCTTGTTGACTTCCAGAACCTTGCGCACAGACTTTGCCAGCTCCGGGTCGATACGCGCCACCCGGTCGGTGATGTCTTTATGAACGGTGGACTTACTGATACCGAACTTTTTTGCAGTTTCTCTTACCGTAGCATTCGTATGAATCATAAATCTTGCCACTTCCACTGCTCTCTCTTCAATATAGGTTTTCAACCATAGCACTCCCCTAAAGTTTATCTTGGGTTATATATATGCGCCGGAAAGAAAGAATATGATGAAGAGCACCACCGCGCACACCTCTTTTCAATAACACCCTCCCCACGGCTATATTCTTTCCTCTTACATACTTATTTTGTATGCTCCATATTTCTATTCGAACACGGACAGTCCATTTCGCATATGATGAATACAGGGTTGGAAAACTTAACCGCCTGCATCCATTCAACAAATGCTCACACAAAGACTACCTATCGAATAGATATCAATTAAGGAGGGTGACATGATTTGCAAGAAACGATTAATCCACAAAACTCCGTTTTTATTTCTGCCGAAATTACTGGCCTTATGTACTGCCGCAACCGTACTATTCGGCGGTTGTCAAGAACAAATAGAATCCGACGGCAAGTTGAATATTGTAGCAACAACAACCATACTTGCAGATTTGAGCAATATCATTGGCGGAGAATATGTTCAAGTCAACAGCCTTATGGGGCCGGGCATTGATCCGCATCTTTACCAGCCCAGTGCCGGCGATGTAACCAAAATGCAGCATGCAGATGTCATTATATATCACGGTCTCCATCTGGAAGGGAAAATGGGTGATATTTTTTCTTCTCTTTCCGAACAGGGATATTCTAACATTTGTATTGAATACGGGCTCGACGCGTCCGTGCTATTAAGCAGCGAAAAGAGTTCTTCTCTCTATGACCCCCACATTTGGTTCGATGTGGCTATCTGGAAAAGCGCCGCCATCCACACCGCCATGGAGCTAAGTGTTATAAATCCGGAAAATGCCGATGCATACGCCGCAAATCTAGAAGAATATTTGCTTGAACTGGACTCTCTGGATCGATATATCCAAATGCGCATTGCCGAAGTACCCGAAAATCAACGCATACTTGTTACCGCTCATGACGCATTTCGATATTTCGGTGCGGCATATGGCTTTAAAGTGATGGGCTTGCAGGGAATCAGCACCGAGACCGAGGCCGGAACCGCCGATGTCAGCCGTCTTGCAGACTTCATCGCAGAAAATGAAATCAAAGCCATTTTTGCGGAATCCTCCGTGCCGGCAAAAAGTATGGAGGCCTTACAAGCGGCTGTCCAATCTCGGGGATTCGAAGTGAAAATTGGTTCTGCGCTATACGCTGACGCATTGGGCGATGATCTCTCCGGTCATAACACATTGATTCTTGTTATCAAATCAAATATCGACACAATTGTTGATGCACTAAAGTAGAAGAGGTGATACATGTGAAGGAAAATGCTGCCATCGAAATACGTGCTTTAACTGTAGCGTATGACACAAAACCCGTCTTATGGAATATCGATTTGATCATTCCAAAAGGCAAACTTGTCGCGATTATCGGTCCAAACGGCGCAGGCAAAACAACCCTCATCAAGTCCATGCTGGGGCTGGTAAAACCGCTGTTTGGCACGATTGATTTTGACTGCAACGGCGGCAAAAGCAAGATTGCTTATGTGCCGCAAAACGGATGCGTAGACTGGGATTTTCCTGCAACAGTCCTGGAAATCGTCATGATGGGACGCTACAGACATCTGGGCTGGTTTAAACACCCTAAAAAAGAGGATAAACAAATGGCGCTTGATACACTCGAAAAGGTTGGTATGCACGCATATGCCCACCGCCAAATCAATCAGCTCTCTGGCGGCCAGCAACAACGGATTTTTCTTGCCCGGGCACTCATCCAAGATGCCGACATCTACTTTTTGGATGAACCGTTCAAAGGCGTAGATGCGCAGACGGAAAAAGTCATCATTCGACTGTTAAAACAACTCAGGGCACAAGGAAAAACCGCCATCATCGTCCACCATGACCTCCAAACGGTATCTGATTATTTTGATTGGGTGGCATTGATAAATCTTCAGCTTGTGGCAAGCGGTTCAGTGAAAGACGTGTTTCTTGAGGAAAATTTGAAAACCACTTACGAGGGAATCTGCATACCGTCAAAGGAGGGAAGCACATGCAATCTTTGACTTCTCTTTTGTACAATTATACATTTCAAGTCGTCGCCTTCGGTTCCGCCCTTCTGGGTATCATCAGCGGCGTCCTTGGAAGTTTTGCTGTGCTGCGCAAGCAAAGCCTGCTGGGTGACGGCATCTCCCATGCGGCATTACCCGGCGTTATTCTGGCTTTTTTGCTGACCGGAAGCAAAAATACAGAGATTTTACTGTTGGGTGCATTGATTACCGGACTTCTGTCAACCGGCTTCATCATGGGAATCGTACGCCATTCCCGCATCCAATTCGATAGCGCTCTCGCCCTAATTACATCGGTTTTTTTTGGCTTTGGTCTGGTCTTGCTGACCTACTCTCAAAAAATCCCGAATGCTAATCAGGCAGGGTTAAATCGATTCATCTATGGGCAGGCCTCTACGCTCTTGCAACGAGATGTCTATATAATCATTTTCTGTGGTATAATCTTACTTTTCTTTGTTGCAGCGTTTTGGAAAGAATTCAAACTTTTTGCCTTTGATCCGGATTTCGCACAAAGCATTGGCCTCCCTACGGGTAAACTGAATTCCTTTTTATCTGCGCTGATTGTGCTTGCCATTATTATCGGGCTGCAAACTGTGGGCGTCGTGTTAATGAGCGCCATGCTCATCGCTCCCGCTGTAGCCGCGCGCCAATGGTGCAGCCGTCTTTGGACAATGGTTCTGCTGGCCGCCGTATGCGGCGCAACTTCAGGTGTCGTTGGCACTTTTATCAGCTCTGCGATACCCGGCCTGCCCACGGGCCCGATTGTTGTCATCTGCATTAGCTTGATTGCTGTAATCAGTTTATTATTTGCACCCAATCGCGGCATCTTACACCGCATATACCGCCGCCGGAAAAACCGTAATACACTGAAGGAAAGGAGGCACCCCGTATGAACGCCGCTTTTGAAATACAATTAATCGCCATCATTGTATCCGTTGCATGTGCTTTGCCCGGAACATTTCTTGTACTTCGAAAAATGGCAATGATGTCGGACGCCATTACCCACACCGTACTGCTGGGTATCGTTTTGGCTTTTTTCATCACCCACGACTTAAACTCGCCCCTCCTCATTGCAGGTGCCGCTCTTATCGGCATTATAACCGTATGGCTGACAGAAACCGTCACCCGAACAAAACTTGTTTCAGAAGACTCCGCTATCGGCATCGTATTCCCGCTGCTTTTTTCTATTGCGATCATTTTGATTACACGCTACGCCGGCTCTGTCCACCTGGACACAGATTCTGTCCTTTTGGGCGAGCTCGCCTTTGCACCATTTGACCGCATGATTATTTTCAGCAAAGATATCGGCGCAAAATCCATCTATACCATGGGCACCCTCTTGCTGATTAACGCCTTTCTGCTTTTTACTTTCTATAAAGAATTAAAACTTACAACTTTCGATTCCTTGCTTGCCGCCATGTTGGGATTTTCTCCCGTTTGGATTCACTTCGGACTCATGGCACTGGTGTCCTTAACGGCCGTCGGCGCATTTGAAGCAGTCGGCTCTGTACTGGTTATCGCTTTTATGATCGGCCCTCCGCTGAGCGCATATCTCTTGAGCAATAATTTAAAAACACTGCTCTTTTTGAGCGCAGGATTTGGCACAATGAGCGCTATATCCGGCTATCAGCTCTCTGCCCTGCTGGATGTCTCAATCGCGGGGAGTATGGCGGTGACAACGGGATTAATTTTTGCGGCAGTATTCACCTTTTCACCAAAGCAGGGGCTCATCGGCATACTTCTTCGCAAGAAACGGCAACGTGAAGAAGTTTTCCAACACACCGTGCTGACATACATCCAAAACCACGAAAACAACCCCGCTTCAACAGAAAAAATGTCTCTTCCCTCTATCGCACTTCATTTGCATTGGACACAGAAAAATCTGCTTACAATCGTAACCCATTTACAAAAAAATGGGCAAATTACCCTTGGGGAAGGCAACCTTTCTATGACTCAAAAAGGGAGAGATGTCCATCAGCAATTCACAAATCTTCTCTTTAATCCGCTTCGTAAACCGTGAATCGGTTTATCCTTATTCGAAAAGAAAGGCATGTAAACATTCAAATTTATATGCCTTTCTTTTTGAATCGCAATTCATGACTCCGGAGCAAACACCCTTTTTGACACCACTCCAACATAAAAATACACCCGTTTGCAGCCGCAACGAAAGTAATACCTTCAGGAATGGTCAACCGCTTACCCAAATGCATCCCGCCATGACATCCCTGCCAAAGCAATCGCTGCATGTGCCCTCTCTCTAACAAACCAGAACGTCAAGTATCTCTGCATGGTTTTTAAGGTCGGATATCTCCCTATTCAATCATACCCGAAGCACAGTGACCTCTTTATTCACGCCGGATAACCACGACATGATTTTCATAGATATGCTTTCTGCCCTTTCTGAAAGCATATCTTCACACAGGACGCTGTTTTTACTTCGTCGTCAATACCGGCGTTTTCCCTTGACTCGACACTTCCACACCAATCACATTTCCAATGTCTCGAATTTTGGCGTATGCATAACCATCCTTGCGAATGCCTTCGATATATTGTTTTTTACCATCCACAATGATTTCTATTTTTTCTATCATTTCCTTCTCCTCTGCATATTCAATATCCTTCAGCAAAAACCAATGCGTGAAATCTCTATCTTTCACCTTCGTTTTCACTGTTCCCGCTTTGCTGTTCATCGCTTCGATAATTTCGCCGTTCCCGGCATAAATTCCGATGTGTCCGCTGCGCCATACCGCCGCACCCATAGGCGCCTTTGAGATGGTACCAATGGGATATGCCACACTCGTGCCCTGTATACCAAGAGATTAACCCCGAGCAGTCAACACAAACCTTTCCGACTTTGCTCTCATCGCTGCTTGGTACAAACCTGGGGTATACTCTCTTTAGATATTCATAATTTGCCTGTGTCATAACCGTGCCCTTCATGCCGTAGACATATGCCGTTCCGATTTTGGAACGGACGAAGGCAAGCAGTCCGGTGTTCGTTTTTTTCATGTTTTTACATATCCTTTCAAAAAATATCCATAGTAACTTACTTTCGCGTTTCTGCGCTCTTTCACAAATCTGCATTTTTATTCTACAAAATCGATATAGTGGGCAAACATCACGCGCCGCCGCTTTCGACCATATCTCGCACGGCCTTGTTCATCGTCAGTATTCCGTTCATCTCCAACAACACCTCGCCTACCCATACTGTAAACGTACCAAATGAAATCGCCTGCGCAATAACAGGAAACCGCCCGACAAACTTGTCAAATACCCATCTCAGCTTAATCTGCCCCGTACCGCTTGCAAACTGTTTTTCCGCTTCAATGCAGACATACAAAAGCCATTCTTTTACCGTGGCTATCTGTGTTGCCTTCGGCAGTTTCAAAAATCTACCGATGACAAACCCGATAAACACTGCCACCCCTGCGATACCAATAAACAAATACCAATTTTCCATTAAAAATATCATCGCCGTCCTCCTTTGCTTCATCAAAAAAGTACCCATCAAAGAATAATGCTCGTTCTTACTTTATTTTGAAATCCCAATACAATTCTGCTATTAAGTAATTGCTCAGATTTTCGCGTCTCCTAAACCGATCGCTCCCGCTCACTGAAAATCACTGCTGTTCACTGCTTAAATCGCGTATTACAGCACTTTTTCAAAAATATCTCTTCTCTATTTTCGACGCTTAACATCGATACTTCACCGATATCTTCAAGTAAGCATCACTGTCTTTTTGAAACATCATTCATCTTTTTCATTTTTGTTCTTCTCAATCATCCCTAATATTGACAACTCACCGGTCGTAAATGCAAACCATGCTGCTACCAGTGCTGTTGGTTCATTTCCTGTATGCCAAAAAGTCAGAAACACAGCAACTGTGAACAAAATATTGAGCAGAATAACCGCAATCACAACGGCCTTGCTAAACCGCCTGCCTCGTCTGCGTTTTCTTTTGTGCGCCATTATCTCTCATCCTTTCCTTCCAACCTATCAATACGATGATGCGCCTGTCTTGTGGATGACTCCACAGCGGTAAGCTGCCTAATCACCTTAATGTGCTGCTTTTCCTGCTCCCCTTGCTTGCGTTTGATATCGTCTACGCCTGACTTCACATATCCTATCTCCGTCAGAATTGCTCCACTTTCTCTTCCGTCATCCCGACAGTCCTGCTCATGTGTACGCTTGCGGCTTTGCACAATGTTGTATATCCCAAATACCGTACCACATACACCTAAATAAACCACAAATACCTCCCATGTCATATTCTCACCTCCCTAATAAAAAGGACACCCCGATAAGGGGTGTCTAGCCTTTTATCCCACATATGTTTCTTCTGTGATTTCCTGATATTGCTCAGGCGTAATCTTCTTGATCTGCACATACTTTCGCAACTGCTCTTTGCATAAAAAGCCCATACTAAACCGTTGTTTCAATAGTTCAAACATTATTCCCATCCAGATCCTTTCCCCAGTTAGGAGCAGACTCAAAAACTACTATGTTTTTAATTAGCATTGCATACTTCATTTCAAATACCCCCCCAAGCCAATTTCACATAGCCGTCTCCGCCTT
>JGI994J12354_10000358_pt1 | contig 45201 bp, 37 predicted proteins | sample IntmicLarv3ML3BL_FD_12354 | JGI IMG/M metagenome (IMG submission 12354) | reverse complement strand
TCATATGACTACCAAAAAATAACAGGAAAAAAACGTCTATAAGCTTCAAAACATGATGCTTTGCATGATGTTTTTTTCTTGTTCAACTGTCAAACTCGGGTTATAACACATTTGTAAAGGATAAATCAACTATTTTTATTCCATCTATTGCAGAACTTGTAATTCCTCCTGCATAGCCTGACCCTTCTCCTACTGGAAAAAGTCCTCTAATATTTACAGATTCACCATACTTGTCTCTTAATATTCTTACAGGTGATGATGTTCTTGTTTCCTGACCAATTAAATTGGTATTTTCATTTATGAAATAATTATTTTTCCTCCATTGCAACAATGCCAATTTTAAATTATCCATAATAACATTGGGTAATATTTTTTTAAAATTATAGGACTTCAAATTCATTTTATAACTACTTTCTATTGTAGTGGTCGAATTCTGATCTTTTAAAAAATCTTCAACTTTCTGATAAAGTCCTCCGTATTCACCAAAAGCATCAAAGGCATTTCTTTCTAGGTCTTCTTGAACTTTCATGTTTGAAAAAATGTCACTACCAAATTCGTTTTCTTTAATTCCTACCACAATAGCAGAATTAGAAAATTCTCCATTTCGCGTGGAATAACTCATTCCATTGACTAGTGATGTGTTCTTTGTGGAAGCAGCATTGACAATTTCTCCCCCTGGACACATACAAAATGAAAAAACTCCTCTATTTTCTTTGGTATTATTATAAGTTACATTGTAAGTGGCTGCTCCCAGAATATCCATATATTCTTCTGTTCCATATTGCATAATATCAATATCTTTACGTAGATGCTCTATTCTTACTCCCATGGCAAAGGCCTTTCCCTCCATTTTTACACCGTTTTTATGAAGCATTTTATATGTATCCCGTGCTGAATGACCTATTGCCAATATCACCTTATCGCAATTAATCACTTCACTACTTCCATCTTTTTTCAGTATTTTTATTCCTTTTACAGTGTGATTTTCTATCAAAATATTTTCAATTTTTGTATTAAAATAAAATTTACCACCTAATTTTGTAATTTTGTTGCGCAAATTCTTTACTACAGTTCTTAATATATCCGTTCCCACATGTGGCTTATAATCCCATAAGATTTCCTCTTTTGCACCACATTCAACAAATTCTTCAAAAATTTTCTCTATATATTCACTTTTGACTCTTGTATTTAATTTTCCGTCAGAAAAAGTCCCTGCTCCCCCTTCACCAAATTGAATATTTGAATTTTCATTGAGCTGTTTTTCATATATAAATCTATTACAAGTTTTCACTCTTTCATCTACTTCCTCTCCACGCTCGAAAATCAATGGAATATATCCGTATTCTGCTAACCTCAAAGCTGAAAATAATCCGGCTGGACCACTGCCAACTATTATTATTTCTTTTCCCTTGGACTTCCCTTTTCTCAAAATAGTGCTACTTTTGGAGGTCTTAATAATTTGGGAATTAGTAGGAATTATTTCTCCTTCATTAAAAATTACATGTAAATTATACAAAAATTTTATATTTTTTTTTTGTCTACTATCAATTGATCTTCTCACTATTTTGATGTTTTTTATCATTTTAGGTTTTATCCCTAATGAAATTAAATAATTATTTATGGCTTCTTCTTGATTTTCTATTATGGGAACAATTGCATTGTTTATGTATGCCTCCATCTTAAACTCCTTTTAAGTCTGATGCTATATTATAGCATCAATTAAAATTTTTGTAAAAAAAGACTACCATAATTGGTAGTCTGCAAAAATTTATTTTACTTTCTCTGCGAGAGTTTTTCCCACTTTGAATTTAACTGCCTTTTTTGCTTTAATTTTCATTCTCTTCTTTGTTTGAGGGTTTACAACTTCTCTAGCTGCTCTCTTGACAACTTCCCATTTTCCCCAACCAACGAAAGTGACAGAGTTTCCTTTTACCAAAACTCCTTCTACACTGTCCAAGAAGTTGTTTATAGCCTTTTCAGCATCTTTTTTAGTATAACCACCTTTTTCAGCATATAAACTTACAAATTCCTTTTTTGTCATCTTTCTCCTCCTTAAATAATAAATATACTCATAGGTATAATCCTATGCCATAAATATAGCCTTTTTTTTTATTTTTGTAAAGGAAAAATTTTCCCAAACATTTTTTTTGTTTGTAATAGAACATTGTAAGATATACAATATTTATTATATATTTTTTTTATAATTACCATTTTTATTGAGTTTTAAAAGAGCATAATAGAAATAGACTATTTTTATTATATATAAAATATATAATAATCATATATAATTTATATTTAAAGTGTGATTTTTCAAATAAATATTCACTGAGAATATATATTTATAGTATTAAACATCATAATTTTTATGATATAATAAGTCATAAATATTTTTAGGAGGTTTTTATGCTAATAATCAAAAATGGAACTATATTAAATGTCGAGAAATCCAAAGAAGAAAAAATGGATATTGCCATAGATAATGGCAAAATATTTTCTATCAAAAAAAATATTGCACCAAAAAAAGAAGATCAAGTAATTGACGCATCAGGCAAGATAATTGCTCCAGGGTTTATAGATGCTCACAGTCATTTGGGTTTATGGGGGGATAGTGCTGGTGCAGAAAATATTGATGGTAATGAGACTTCTAATCCTATCACTCCTAATCTTCGCGCAATAGATGGCATTGATCCCAGCGACAAAGTTTTTCAAGAAGCCTATGAAGGTGGTATTACAGCTGTAGCTGCTGGTCCAGGTAGTGCCAATGTATTAGGCGGCCAATTTGCTGCCATAAAAACATATGGTAACAGAATAGACAACATGATTATTAAAGCTCCTATAGCTATGAAATGTGCCTTCGGAGAAAATCCAAAAAGATTTTATGGAAGTAAAAATCAAGCTCCAACAACGAGAATGGGAATAGCAGCTCTTCTTAGAGAGATGTTAGCTAAAGCCAAAGAATATTCTGACAAAATAGATAATGCAAAGAAAAAAACTGAAGAGATGCCACCATATGATGCCAAACTTCATTCACTAATCCCAGTAATAAAAAGGGAGATCCCACTAAAAGCTCATGCTCACAAAGCCAATGATATTTTTACTGCAATAAGAATTGCTAAAGAGTTTAATTTAAAAATAACTTTAGAGCATGGTACAGACACCATTTCCATTGTGGATGAATTGGTCAAAGAAAAATTGCCCATTATTGTTGGTCCTTCACTGGGACATAGAACTAAAATAGAAGTCAAAAATAAATCCTATAAGACAGCTGGTGTATTAAATAAAGCAGGAATCAAAATAGCTATTACTACTGACAGTCCAGTAGTTCCCCTTGATCATTTGCCTCTTTGCGCCGCTTTATGTGTCAAAGATGGCCTTGACAAATGGGAAGCTCTAAAAGCAATTTCACTTTATCCTGCTGAAATTTTAGGCCTAGACAAGGAGATTGGTTCTCTTTCGCAAGGGAAAGATGCTGATATAGTTATATGGAGTAATAATCCTTTATTAGTGGAAAGCTTTGTTGAATATACCATAATTAATGGGGAAGTTGTGTATAAAAAATAATGATAAATACAAAGAGGCTATATTATATTAAATTAACATAGCCTCTTTATTAATTCGTACTAATTGTTGTCTATTATTTTATATTAATCTATAAAAGTAACTGCCTTAATTGGTTCCCTATAATCATATCTCGATATCTTTATTCCAGTTCTAGTTGTGCTTGCATGTACCACTTTTCCATCTCCAATATACAGAGCCACATGATTGATGGCTTTACCTCTACTATAAAACAGTAAATCTCCAGGTTGCACTTTTGATATATCAATTTCGTTTCCACCTTGTGCCTGAGTTCTTGAAGTTCGTGGAATGGTAATACCACAATCTTTGAAAACAGTCATTGTGAACCCTGAGCAATCTGCACCATTGGTAAGGCTTGTGCCACCTGCTCTATAGGGATTACCCACAAATTGCATCGCATGGGATACCACTCTTAACCTCTTGTTAGATATTTGGATCACATTGTCATCTACCTTGTATACAAATCTATCTGTTAGATTCATTTTAACATCATCATCTATTTCTTCTAACCTTTCTTCTAAGGATACACTATTATTTTCATCTAAGAGCCAACTAAAATCTTCTTTAACAATACTTCCAATACTTACATATGAAAATATAAGTCCAAATAACAAAAGAATCCTTTTTAAATTAATTTGCATCATTACTACCTTCACCATCTCCTTACTTATCTTTTATTTGACTTTCTCCAAATTTTCATTTTCTCAGCATCTTTTATCAGACTATCCCTAAAATCAGGATGTGCTACAGAGATAATTTTTTCACTTTTCTCCCATGTGGATATTCCTTTCAGACAAACCTTTCCATATTCTGTAACAAAATAATGAATGTTAGCTCTAGTATCAGTTATAATACTTCCTGGATTCATCGTAGATACTATTCGAGATTTTGTGCTGTCAGCCTTTCCAAAGGTAGATGAACAACATACAAAACTTTTTCCCCCATTAGATAAATAAGCACCTAACACAAAATCCAATTGTCCACCTGCACCAGATATCTGATTTACTCCAACACTTTCTGAATTGACTTGTCCAAATAAATCAATTTCAATGGCATTATTAACAGAAATAAAGTTGTCAATTTGTGCTATGACTCTGGTATCATTGGTGTAGTCCACTGGCACAGACATGCACTGAGGATTATTATCAAGGTAGTCGTATAATTTTTTTGTTCCTGCTCCGAAGGCATAAGCTTGTCTATATCTATCTAAAGATTTCTTGGAACCAGATATTTTTCCAGCATTTGATATCTCAACAAAGGCATCCACATACATTTCTGTATGAACACCCAAGTCCTTAAGATCTGACTGAGCGATCATATTTCCAACTGCATTTGGCATTCCACCAATTCCTAATTGCAAGCACGCACCATTTGGGATTTCTTCCACTATCAATTTGGCCACTGCCTTATCTACATCTGTAGGTGCACCTCCACTTCCAAGCTCACTAATTGGTTCATTTTCTCCTTCTACTATATAATTAATTTGGGATATGTGAATCTCAGACTCTTTTCCACCTAAACAACGTGGCATATTCTCATTGATTTCTACTATTATTAATTTTGCGTTTTCACATATTGCCATTAGATGCGAAGCATTAGGACCAAAGTTGAAATATCCATGTTCATCCATGGGAGTTGTTTGAAATAATGCCACATCAACTTTGGCAATTCCAGCTCTATAAAATCCTGGTAATTCAGAATATCTCATTGGACTATAGTACGCAAATCCTTTTTCAATGGCTTTTCTTTCAACTCCAGACATATGCCATGAATTCCATGTAAAATGATCTGCTGCATTAGGAACTTTGAAAATTTCTGGCTCCTTTAGAAGAACCCCACCTCTAAACTTTACATCATTTAATTCTGGCACTCGTTTTGCTATAGCTCTATCAATTGTATTTACTGTATTAGTACACCATCCATACTCAACCCAATCTCCATTTTTTATCAGTCTTGCTGCTGTTTCACCATCTATAAGTTTGTTACTATATTCTGCACTATAATTCATATAACAACTCCTTTTAAATTTAATATTTTTATATACTACATTTTGTGTATATAATAACATTGAATCCCAATTAAGTCAATAATTGAATTTCAATAAAAAAAATTTTTTTTAAATTTTGATAGCAATAATATTTTAAAATTGTTATAATAAAACCAAGTAAATCTTGTATTGGAGTTAATATATGAAATTAAAAAATATATTCAAAGGTGTTTGTCTTTTATCTATGTTAATTGCATTCATTTTTGGTGTACTTGTAAAAAAAGGCGTCATTTGGGTTACTACTCCCTTTGAACTAATTTATTCTGTCAAAGGAGTTGATGTCTCTTCTTATCAAGGGGATATCGATTGGAATGTTATTGAAAGTCAAGGAATTTCGTTTGCTTTTATAAAGGCTACTGAAGGAAGTACTTTTAATGACAGATTTTTTCAACAGAATTGGGAGAATGCCAGTAAAACAAACATTAGAATAGGCGCTTACCATTTTTTTAGTTTTGATAGCAGTGGAAAAACTCAAGCAAAAAATTTCATAAGAGCAGTAACAAAAGTTGATAATATGCTCCCTCCTGTGGTTGATGTGGAATTTTATGGAAATAAAAATAAAAATCCCCCTAGCAAAGAACATACTCAAGCTATTTTAAACAACCTCCTGGAGGAATTGGAAGCTCACTATGGTATGAAGCCCATAATATACGCTACTCGCTCTTCCTACCAAAGATATATTAAAGACGACTATAAAGACTATGATATTTGGATTAGAAACCTTTTCTATCATCCATATCTGACAGATCGAAACTCATGGACCTTCTGGCAATACTCCAACACTAAAATTCTAAAGGGGTATAAAGGAAGGGAAAAATACATTGATATGAATTTCTTTAATGGCTCAAAAAAAGATTTTGAAAAATATAATAATCCTTCAGAGCATTAAATTAAGCAGCTCTTTTATTTTATCCTTCATATAAGTTTGTCTTCCATTTTTTACAAAAATATCTTAAGTTTTATTGATACATATTAATTTTTCAATGAGAAATACCATTTTATTCTAGATTTAAGTAATAAAGTATGATAAAATACTATTATCTGAAAAATAAGTATATTACAAATATAAATTTTATTCTTATACAAGGAGTAAATTATGAATAATATCAAAGAATTATTTAATAAGCATATTAAAAATAAAGACTATCACGAAGCACTAACTCTTCTAAAAATCGCTGAATCCAATGGGGAAAAAAGCTCATGGCTTTTTTGCAATATTGCTTGGATTTTGCGCCTTCAAAAAAAACATAAAGAAGCTCTTAAGTATCTGGCAATTGTTGAGGAAAGGAGAGAAGAGTCTCATGCAAAATGGATTTATTCAGAAATTGGTCATAATTTGGGTGCATTAAACCGCTATAAAGATGCTATTCGCTCCCTACAGAGAGCAAAGGAATTCGGCAAAGATGATGAGTGGATAAATTCTATGATTGGATGGAATTTGATTCAATTGAATGCATTTGAACAGGCTCTTATTTTTCTCAAAAAAGCCAAAGACCTTGGCGCAGATGATCATATTATTAATTATCAAATTGGTCTCACTTATGGTAATCTAAAGAGATACCAAGATGCCATTGAGTACCTTAATGTAGCCAATGAGCTGAAACCAAATGATTTGCTTATTATTAATGAATTGGCATGGAATTACAATCGACTAGAAGAATACGAGAGAGCTTTGGAATATTATTTTGAAATGAAAAAATTAGGTTGCAACACTGGAGAACTAAACGCTGAAATTGCTTGGAATCTAGGTGCCTTAGAAAGAAATGAAGAGGCTTTTCAATATTACAAAAATGCTGAAAAGATGTTAGAACCTGATCCATATTTATACTCTGATATTGCAGAAAATTATAGAAAATTAAAACGATACAGCGAAGCTTTGGAATACCTTCAAAAATCCCTGAACTTAGGCAGAGATGACTCTTGGATTCATGGTGAAATTGCATGGAATTTATTGCAACTTAATAGATATCAAGAAGCTCTTGGTCAGTTCAAGCGTAGTTATGAGGAAAAACCGGATAATTATTGGGTTGTTTCTCAAATAGCGTACTGCTATGGCGAAACAAAAAAGTATAGTGAATCTCTGGAATATTACCTTAAGGCTGTTCAACTTGGCAGAAGCGATTTGTGGATTGATGGAAGAATTGGATGGACCTACTCCAAACTAGGAAAAACAAGCGAAGCACTTAAATATCTGAAAAAATGTGAAAATCAAGGAAAACTTGAAAGTTGGCTCGCCTATGAAATTTCTATTAACCTCAGAAAAGAAAAAAAGTATCTTGAGGGTATTGAATATTTGAGCAAAATTATTAATAATAATGAGGATAATTTTGATATAAATAGTGAAATGGCATTAAGTCTATCGGCACTTGGAAAAAGAAAGGAATCAATCACGTATTTTAAAAAGTCTCTTGAATATGATGAAACTCCTTCCATTGAATATTTAACTGAAATGGCCTATAATTTAGAAATAAGTGAAGAGATTAAAGATGCTTTGGTCATATACCAAAAATTATTAGAACAGCCTAATAGCGATAAAGGATTTATAAATTTGAGAGTTGCCTATATTCACAAAGCACTTGACAATAGTGATGAGGCCTTGGAACATTTTAGAAATGCTCAAAAACATGGAAATAATGATCAAAGTATTGATGATGAAATTGGATTATTAATTGACAAAAATAAAAAACCTGCAGAGGCTATTGAATATTTTTTAAGACAGGAAAAGTTATATGGGAAAAAATCTGTTGAATTATCCTCTGACATAGCTACTTCTTACATCAAACTAAAGGACTACAACAATGCTTTAACCCATCTAATTAATTGCAAAACTTTGGGTCGTGAAGATAGTTGGTTATATGAAAACTTGGGATTAGTCCTTGGAAGAATTGGCAAAAAAGAAGAGGCAATTGAATCATATTCAAAGGCCATTGATCTTCAAGAAGCTCCAAATGGGAATACTTATTTCCAATTTGGAAAAAGTCTTTGCCAACTTGGAAAATATAAAGATGCAAACTCAGCTTTTCAGAAAGCTCTGCAGCTAGGCAAAATAGACGAAAATATTTTGACTGAAACAGGATGGGTTCTAAACAAACTTAAAAACTATAAAGATGCTATTATATATTTATCTCAATCTTTGGATTTGAATAGAAATAATATCGTTACATATAATGAATTGGGATGGTCATATATTCAACTGGAAGATTACGAAAAAGCTATCACCACCTTTCATCAATCAGAATCCCTAAAAAATGATGACCCTTGGCTTATGAAACAATTGGCAATTGCATATGAAAAAATTGGTAATTATCCAAACTCTCTACTATATCTTAATAAATTGGTAGAACTATCACCTGAATTGAAAAACAGCATTGATGAAGATATTCAGTGGATTACCAAAAGAATTCAGAGAGACGAGAGAGACGAAAAATATAAATCTAAATTTAGCATTGGAAAAAGTTTATTTGGAAAGAGTGATAAAAAAGATTCCTCAACTAAAGAAACTAAAGCTAAAGAAACTATGACCAAAGCCAAAGAGAATAAACCTGAAGAAATTGAGACTAATGTGAGCAAAATTAAAGAAGCTACAGGCAAAGAAATAATCAAAGACAAAGGACAAATAGAAAGAGAGCAATTGGAAAAAGAGTTGTCAGTAAAGGAACCAACTATCAATATGAGTAAGCCTTTTGCTATTTCAGAAAAAGCAGATATTTCCTCTTCTAGTAGTAAAATTTCTGATAATAGTGCAACCAGCAAAGAATCTGAAAATTTCAATTTTATGGAAAAAATATCAAAAGGAAATAATAATAAAGTTTCCTCCACAAAATCCAAAGGTCCAATAATGAAAGGGATAATTGTAGATGAAAGTGTTGCTAGTGAGGTAGCTTCAGAGACCAATAATGATTTTGATTTTCTTAACAAAATGCAAAAAGAAAAACCCAAAGTTACAAATAAAAAGAAAAGTCCGCCTTTGAGTACTGATAAGAATTCTTCTTCCACTGATGGTCTTATTCCACTGTCTCTTGTAATAATAATTGGAATTGCTGTGGCTGGAATTAAAATTATTTTGTCATAATAAATAAAAATCTTTTGCTAATTTAAGAAAAAAAGTGGAAGGTTATTGTAATTGAATACTAAAAATAATAAAAATTAAATGAAGACAACACAGGAGAAAAACAATGGAAGAAAATATGCAAAATCTCATTGAAACAGTTAAAAACTTGCTTTTAAAGTGTGAGGAATATGATAAACCAATTATGTATGAAAACAAAAACAAGATCTGCAAATTTCGCTCTGGCTGGTCAAAAAGTTTTTCTTTGAGTTGGTATGATACAAAAATGGGGGGAAATGACCTATATTGTCACCTTGATTATCCTGGTATTTCCATCAGAAATTTGCACATTGATGAAAAGAATCCACCAATGGGTACAAAGTTTTTGACCAAAAAAAACTTTAATGAAGAGCTTATTCCAGCTATCGAAAACTGGATGACTGATAAAATTGCAGCTGATGAGTATGGAGGCATGTATGGGGAAGTCTTTAACATAAGCATGACATTTAACCTGCGTGGTGAAAATGACCCACCAGAAGAGCCAAGATGGTATCAAGGTCACATTCGTATTAAAAACGAGGAGAAATTCTCTACTATGAAGAATACCATAAAAAGTTTTATTACAAGTAAGGAATATAAGGAAGTAGCCCTTGATTCTGATGAGTATCACTCTTGTGTTGATATCATTTGCGAAATTGCTGGAAGTTTTCTAGATGAACTTGGTATTGATAGCATCAAAGAATTTTATGATAATATGCTAGAAAATGCTAAAAAAGCAAGGTTTGATACGACTATTTCAAAGGTAATAAGAGGAATGACTACTTATGCCTATAACCTTACGAAGGAGTGCGATAATCCAAGTGAGGTACAGATGGATTTAATCTGCTTTATTGGATTGAAAGCCATGACCTACGCCACTGACAAATACGAATACCAAGCAGGTACTGGAATACTTCAATCTGCCTCTGAAAAAGGCAGTAAACTAGCAAAGGATATTATGAAATTTGGTAGTGGAATGATAGATAAAAAATATACTTATTACAAAGATAAAACACTGGAGTGTATCGCCAATGATGTGGCAAAATCTGTGGAAATAAAATTAAAAGAAGAAAATTCAGGAATTTATGACTCTGCTTTAAAATTCCTTACAGAATTGCTAAAACAAGGATTTCCTAAAGAATATCAAATAAAATGTAATACAAAGATTAAAAAATTTATTAATACTGACCTTAAAAAATCTAAAACAAATAATTTTTTTGCCAATGCCGCCAGCTATCCTGAGGTTTATGGTACACTTAAAGAGTATGCCCGTACTGCCTTTGATCCCGACAGCTGGTACAGTGATGCATCTGATGAACAAGCTGTCTCCTGTGGTGGTTATGCAGCCATGGCTCTTGCTTTTGCTGACCCTTTGAAGAATTATGATATTGCTATTGAATTTCTTGATAATTCAGATTTTGAGCATGCTATTACAGCTAGGTATTTTGTGGAAGATTTTGCAGATGTATGTACTGGTGATAACAAAAAAGAAATAGAAAAATACCTTGAAGAATTTTAGAGTTAGGGTAAGAAAGTTATATAAAAAAGCTTCAAATACATGTTCTAATAAATATCTAAAAAAATTATCTGAAAATAAAGGAATAAAATTTAAATATTTGAAAATCTAAATAAATAAAAATATCAAAAGTGGAAATAGCTGTCAAAATTTCCACTTTTTTAATTGGTCAACTTATTAATCAGATTAAAATTTATTCTCTAGACCAACTATATGAAGCTCCTTATAATAGGATGCTGAAAACCTATTTCATAATTTTTTTATTAAAAGAAGAGAAAATTTATCTTTAATCTTTATCATTATAAAAGTTTAATATAAATGATTCCACTGCTATTTCTTCATCAATGGTTCCTGATTTTACATTATATTCCACTTTTAATAATTCCATTAATTTTTTTTTCAAGAAATTTACTTTTAAGTTGCCAACATTCTTTATTTTATTAAAAATTGCATATGGATGTGAATCTTGTCCTGTATTTTTTTTGAATAACTTCTTGAAGGAATCGTAAATACTTGCAAATTTGGGATACGCAATACCTCTAGTAATTGTATTTTCTTCTATAAGGGTGCTGAGTTTTAAAGTAGTCAACAACTCGTCAGCTACAATATAAAGAAACCCCATGTATTCTCTTTCTTTTTGTAAATAACTAAGAAGATTCTTGGAACTTCTTTTGGTTAGTAACTCATCAATAAGTGCTCTAAGGCTATATTCTTTACTAACAGACAAAATAGGGAGCACTTTTTCAAAACTAAAGGTTTCTCCATCTAGGTAGTTTTTTATTTTTTCAACTTCATTGACAATTTTAAAATAATCATCTCCAATAGTCTCAATTAATTTGTTGGCATCACCTTGGGAAATCCTAAGCTCTTCTTGAACAAAAAGAATAGTCATTTTTTTTTCTGTTTCTTTTCTATAACATGTAACTTTGGCTATCTCACTGATAGAATCCAGCTGTTTCTTCTTTAGTTCATTTATTATTTTTCCAAATTCACTCAGCACTTCCTCATAAGTAACTACAATTTCTTTTTGGGAAAGGTCGTATTTTTTCATGCTTTTGATAAAATTATCAATTCCTTTGAGCTGCTCACTTCTCTTGAATATAATCAACTCTTTGGGATTGAATATGGAATTTGCTGATATTGCTTCATAAAATTTTTCTTCATCTTCTTTTTGAGAACCATCAAAATATTTTTCAACAATTCCTGGATTATTTCCTTTTACTTCACTTACTATTTCTTGGTATTTTATCTGCAAAGGTGCACTATCACCATGTATAAACTGTATCATAACTTACCTCATATAATCGTAATAAAAAATTTACTATAACTTATTTTACTAGCCTAAAATTTCAAGCCTTTCTTCGTTTATTAAATATAATATAAATTATTATATCATTCATTATGATTTTTTCAAAATTAAATTTGTTAACTAATCTTCAGTTAGTGTTAAATTAATATCTTATATAAGTTTTTTATAAGTTTACCAAGTATAATTTTCATTACAATAATTGGAAATTAGATTAGAAATCCTCTGAAGAATTTGAACTTTCTCTTATTTTTGTACTATTTATATTTATCAACCGCAGACCTATTTTTTTAAATTCTCTTTCAATTTCATCACATAATCTATCCAAAAATCTTTCCATCTTTTTATCAGATTTTAACTCTTCAATAGTTACTTTAGTTAGTCTAGATACCTCTAAATTTAATTGTTCTTTAATAATATCCTTTGCCATTTCTCTAATCTTATCATGTGAGACTCCAAGTAATGTTTTTGCTGCATTCTCCATTACTCCAGCTTCAGTGGAAATACCAACTGTGAAGTTTGAAAACACATCAACAGGAATCTTTCCTTTTGACAATAATCTTAACTTCATCTTAAACCGAATAGGATGTAGGTCCAAAAATTCGTATTTCTGAAAAAATGGAATCACATATATTGACCCTGCATGAGTGCATCTTACTCTACGTTTGACCCCTTTTCTATCTTTACCTAAGAAAGCTCCAGAAACCACCATAACTTGCGAGGAAGGACATTTTTTATAAGAAAATACAATGATTAATAGTATTAATCCTAGTCCCAAAATTAAAACCCATCCTATTCCAAGTCCATTATTCATATTTTTCTCCTTAAAATTTTAATTTTTATATTGTAGTGAAATTCGTATTAGAATTTACCAAGTTGTCATATATGATAAAATAGATGCAAACAATTATGTTAGCACCTATTTTAATTTATAAATTTATCTACTTGTAATTTTTTCACTACTCCTGATTATCAGTTCTCTTTAGACCACCTACCACTCTATTTACAGTCTTTTTAGGCTCCTCATTTGAATTATCATTTGCAGTCCCTAAATAACTTGGTAACTCCATTCCCGCCATTTTGAATAATTCATTCATTGGTGGAATTGATTTCATCAACGATGAAGCAAAGTTTGAAGTTGCTGAAGTTCCATCTTTACCTGTCCCAGAATCCCATACAGTAACCTTGTCAATTTTAAGATTTTTTATTGCTTCCACTTGAGTTGATACCAAATCCTCTATTTTGTCAGAAATCATCAACATAGCTGCTTCTCTGGCATTTCCACTGGCTGCATTTACTATTTGTAAGAAACCTTCAGCTTGTTTTGTCAATTTGGCTTGAATACCACGGGCTTCTGCTTCCATTTTGGAATAAATGGCATCTGCTTCCCCACGGGCAATACGTCTTTTTTGCTCCGCTTGGGCTTCTGCTTCTAACTCCAGTCTTTTCTTTTCAATTTCTTGTTTTACTATAATATCTGCTTCCAAAGTTGCCAATTCTCTTCTAGCACGGGCTACCTCTGCCTCTTGTTCTGCAGAGTATGCCTCTTCCAATGCTCTGGCTGTAGCAATTTTTTCAGCTGCGGTGGCTTTTCTCAAAGCTTCTGCTTCTATCTCACGACGATGTGCATCTGATTGGGATATCTTAGCCAAAGCCTCATTTTCACCAGTAATGGCTGCGGAGTTTGCATTTGATACAGATATTCTTTGATCTCTTTGGGCATTGGCTTCTCCAACTGACCCTGATCTATTTTGCTCTGCAACACTGATTTTGGCATCATTGATAGCCTTAGATGCAGCTTCTTTACCAAGAGCATCTATATAACCAGAATCATCACTAATATCTGTAATGTTAACGTTAATCAATCTTAGACCAATTTTTTTTAGTTCTGTCTCCACGTTTCCACTTACTGCTTCTAAGAATTTGTCTCTATCAGAGTTAATCTCTTCAATATCCATAGTTGCAATTATCAAACGTAATTGTCCCAATATTATATCCTTTGCCAATTCTTTTATATCATCTAGATCAATTCCAAGTAACCTTTCTGCTGCATTTTGCATTATTCCTTGCTCTGTGGAAATTCCCACTGTAAAACTTGAGGGTACATCAATACGAATGTGCTGTTTTGATAGTGCACCCCTCAAATCAACTAAAATAGACATTGGCTTTAAGTCCAAAAATTCATAAGCCTGAACAAATGGCAATATAAATGCTGCTCCCCCATGTATACATTTTGCACTACGTGTTACCCCATCTTTGTTACTACCTACATTACCATAAATTACCATAATTTGAGATGAAAGACATTTTTTATAACGTGATATTAATACTAATACTATCAAACCAAATACTAATCCTATTAATGCCCATATACCAGCTGTTGCAATAAATTCAATCATATTTTTCCTCCTTTAGAATTTTATATATTTCTGTAAAAATTTGATTATATTTCAGAAATTTTTCTTACATATCTAATAATATACAATATTCATATCAACCATACTAAATTAAGTTTTATGCCATAACTTTAATATTAGAAAATTATTTGACTACTAATACATTATTTATTACTTTTAATATTTCTACCTCAGTCCCTGTTGAGATTTCACTCATTTCCTCAGTAATTGCATCAAATTCTACAAATCTTTCTTGTATAAGGACATTGACCTTTCCTTTACCTGAATTATTTGGAGGAATTCTTAAATAAACTGTCCCAACCTTACCTATTGAATTATTGATATCAACTGTTCCATCCTCCTGAAGGTCTAACATTTTTTTCATGGCATAAGCAAATAATCCCATTGTTATTATTCCCGCGATTATTCCTATTATCAAAGAAACAGTATGAGAACCACCATAGGAATATATCAGTAAGTATGTCCAAGAAGCTGCTGCTAAAAATATTAATATTCCTCTAACTGACACTAGCCTTAGTCCAGCTATATCAAATAGTCCATCGCCATCTAAATCTCCAATATCTGCATTAATTGAAAAGTCACCAAGTCCTATTAAGAGCATAATTACTTGGATAAATAGTAAAAGTGTCGTAATTGCTCCTATTCTCATCGCCAATTGAACAAAAGTATCAGCACTAGTATAAAATTCTGGCATTTTTCCCTCCTTTTAATCTTAATAGTCACTTGGAATCACTAGTACCTATATTTAGAGATTCCTTCTCTAAGCATTTAAATACAATTCTACCCAATTTTTTTCATTTTTGTGAAAATAGGCTAACACATAGTGAAGCTGTCACAAAGACTCTTTCTTATAATTTCAGGTAAACTTCCAAATTACCCTGAACTGTAAAGCAGTTTTTCTTTTATATTTCTACATAATTTTTTTTACCAGAAGGACCTTTAATTCCACTAATGCTATTATTAATCAAATAGAGTCCCAATTTATTCAATTCTTTTTCTACGTTTTTATATAAATCATCCACAAATTTTTCTTTATTTAAATCTATGTCCTCTACATTCAGTGTACCAATTATCAACCTTAATTGTCCCAGGATAATCTCCTTTGCCAGTCTTTGAATCTCGGCTACCGAAACTCCAAGTAACCTTTCTCCTGCTTTTTCCATTAGTTCCATTTCCTCAGAAATACCAACTATGAATGTTGAAAATATGTCAATCTGAGTATGCTCTTTTGATAATGCATTCCTTAATTCTACAGGGATTGATATTGGTTTCAAATCCAAAAACTCATAAGTCTGAATGAATGGCACTATAAATGCTGCACTTCCATTAATATACTTGGCTCTAAGTGTGGTACCACTTTTGTCCATACCCACATTTCCATAAATTACCATAATTTTGGATGGAGGACACTTTTTATAGCACATTCTGACCATTATGAAGCTCATTAGTATTGTCATAATGGATAAAATCATCAAACCTGTAGTTGCCATAAATCCATTTGCCATTATATTCCCTCCAAAATTTAATATTTGTCTATTCTCGAATATCACAGCTTATTATTATAATTCATTAAAGTTTGGTTTCATGATTAAATTTCTTCTACAATAATATTATATATTATTTTCCATCAAAACGCAACTTTTTTTAAAAATTTGTCACCATTTTATTGCTACATTTTTGTTATAAAGGCATTGTTTCAGTTGTTCACAAAATGCACACCTAAAAATTTTCGTAAAACAAACACAATATAAGAAAGCTGAACTATTCAAGTCTTTATTATACTTTATTTTTATCATACTTTTGTGTCTTGAATATGTCTTACCTCAAAATAGCTTGAGAAAATTAATTATCTTCCTCCAATTCTTTGACCATATTATCATCCAACAGTCCATAAAGAATGAAAATATATAAAGGTGCCTTTTTAAAAGTGCTCATCAAATTAGAATTTCTCAAAATATTCGAGCTTGAAAATGGTCCACCACTCAATTGAACACCATTTTCACTGTATTTTCTATGTATTCCTTTGGAATAATCTGGGGTGAGTTCCACCTCTAACATTAGCTTTCCACTATGATAAAATACTTTAACTCTCTCATCCTTTTCGGTGATATTTTTGTAAATACTCATTTTAACAGCTCTATCCTTGTAGTAAGTATTGGCTCCACCACTTAATGTTGTATCTGCCAAGTATTTTAAAATCTTATCATTTACAGAAAAGGTAGCTAAGATGCTTTGACTTACATCATCCAATGTATAACTTATTTCCTTTGGTTTTTCTTTTATTTCTTCAGTTGGAATATCTTTTTCTTGGGTAGAAGTTTTTTCTATTTCCTCTTTTTGGTTTGCTTGTGCCTTTTCCTCCTCTGTATAAAGAATAATATCATCATTTTTTTTTCTTTTTAATAAAATTATAATTAATACTATCACCAAAAGTATACCAGCTGCAATTGTTAAATACATTGTTTTCATAATCATCTTAATAGAGCTAACTCTATATCCTCCTGTTCATAAATTTTCTTTGTTTATTAATAATTTAATAAATCTCTTTATGCTATTATAAATCATATTTTTTCTAATGACAAGATTTTTTATGATTACTATAGAACATATTTAATTAATCATATCAGTTCCAATCAATATTACTGCCTCACAATCTAACTTTTATTCCATTGCCATTTATATATACTAATACTCTTCTTCTTCCAGTGCAATTCCTTTTTCGCTGTAATATTTCCATTTGCCTATTTTTTCCCCATTCTTATAATAACCTATGCTTTTTATTCTGCCATTTGGATGATACTCAATAGCTCGTCCATCTAAGATATTATCAATATAATTTTCTTCTATTTTTAATGCACCATTCTCATAATAGCTTCTAATTAGACCATTTTTGAATTGATATTTTTTTGTATCACTTTCTTCTATCTCAATAATTTTATCATTATTTTCGTTGAATGTTTCTACTTTTTCCAAATTGTCTTCTTTAGAAACACCAATTTCTTCATTCTTAAAATCATAATTTTTTTCTTCTAATTTTTCCTCAGTAATTCTTGTTGCCTCAATATTTTCAATATCAGATTTCTTTCTCCTAAGAATCTTAACTTTCTTTTTATCTATATTTTCAAAATAATCTTTGATACTTTTATTTTTCTTCAGAATTAATACCATAATAGAATACGCAATAATAATTCTAGCTAATCTTAAATAAAAAAATCCAGGGTTATAGCCAGTTCTTACTATATTCATTATCAAAGGAATGGTACTCATAATCACGAATATATTCCCATATTTAATAAATTTTTCTACAGTATCTTTTTTTACTATTAATAGAATTTTTCCTGCCATTAATGCTAACACAATCATAACAATACCATAAATTCTCCAAAACATAAATTCAGGGGTTAGAAGCCGTGAAAGTGATTCATCTCTCATTATAATAAAAAGAAAGTTTATAAAATTGTAGCTCCTGTGTATACCATAGACAATTACAATACATCCCAAAACTTTCAAAATAGTTGGTGTTGATTTTTTTAACATAATATTCTCCTTTATATTTTCGTTTTTTCTTTAATTTCACTCCATTATTTGAAATCTAAACACCACAAATATTATTACTCAAATTTTAATTAATGTAAAATTCCCTCTACTCCTTCTCGTCCTCAAGGTCAATTCCACTTTCACTATAATATTTCCATTTTCCAGTTTTTTTTCCATTGTTATAATAACCTATGCTCTTTATTCTTCCATTGATGTGATACCCAATAGTACGTCCCTCCAAAATATTGTTGACATAAGTTTCTTCTAGCTTTAAAGAACCATTTTCATAATAACTTTTTATTAAGCCATTTTTAAATTTATATGTTTTTATATCTCTTTCTTCAACCTTTTCATTTTCTGAATTTTTATTTTCATCAGTAGACTCATCTTTTTCTGAGTTGATCACATTAGAAATTTCAATTTTTTCATTCTCAATTCCCAATGTTTTTTCATCTTTTCTTTCTTCTGTAATTATTATATTTTCTGTATTTTCAATAATGGATTTCTTTATTTTAATAATTTTTACTTTCTTTCTGTCTATATTCTCAAAATAATTTTTAAGGCTTTTATTTTTAATCATAATAACTAGGATAACAAAATAACCTAAAACAAGTCTAAATAATGTAAATAAGACAATTGGCATATCAAAGTAATCACTGGTCACCCAACTGAATATTATAAGAAAAATATAGAGAACGAAAAATGCAACCCCATATTTTTTGAATTTGTCTATGGTATCCTTTTGTCCACTCAATATGGCTCTTCCCCCCATAAATAATAAGACGGTCATTGCTATAGAGAAGGCACGATAAAGGAGGAATGAAGGTGACATAAAAAATGGAAATCCTCCATATATTATTACTGGTACAACAAAACGTAAATCAATATATATTCCATATATACCATAGACAATTACAATACATCCTAATACTTTTAAAATTGTTGGTGTTGTTCTTTTAATCATAAATATTTCTCTCCAAAATTTTTTATATTGCCTTTGTGTTCACTATTATATATTATATACTATATTTTATTATATTTCACAGTATTTATTTTAATAATTTGTTGAAAGCATCTGTTTCTTTAGATATTTTATAGGATACCATCTCTTCCTCTTTTTTCCATTTGAGAATTATTTGGTTTTCTATATCTTCAGTAACAGTCTTATTTATTTTAGTATTTTTGTCTTTATTTTCATCTATATTTTGAAAGTAATCTTTAATACTTTTATTTTTATTCAAAGTAAATAATACAATAAAATATCCTAGAAGAATTTTAAATACTCTAAAATAAACAGCTGGACTATCATGAAAGCCAGCACTTACCCCATTTGCTATAATGGGAAAAATATAAAGAAGAAGGTAGATATTTCCATATTTTATAAATTTTTCTACAGTATTTTTTTTCCCACTTATTAGAATTTTCCCGCACATAAATGCTATCACAATCATTGCAATAGGAATAATTCTTGACAGAACAAACTCAGGAGCAAAAAAAACTGAAAATCCTGCATATCTTATTATGAAAATAAAGTATGTAAGGTCATAGGCTTCAAATATACCATAGACAATTATAGCCCAGCCTAAAATTTTCAATATCTGAGGCATTTTCTTTTTTTGCATAGTATTCCTCTTTTCAATTTTTTATATTTATCTATAATAACATATTTCATCATACTTTTTTTCATGACAAATTCCTCTTAAAAATTTCCTTCCAACTTATTAACAATATTATAAAGCATTTTATTTGTTTTGTAAAGTGAATTAAGTCATTGTCTTTGGCAGTTTTTTGTAGAATATTTTTGATTTTTAATTTTTTTTGAAAACAACAAAATTTTACATATAATTTCGTGAAAAGTCCTATGGAAATAATCAATTTTTGTATAGCAAATATATTAGGGAGTATCTCAATTGTATCTTAATCCAAAAAATACATGACAGTCAGTAAAAAGCGTGATATAATATTTTTTTATAAGAAAAATATTATTTTTTTAATTTGCTCTAATAAATTTTTTATTTAACCATATAAGGATGTGTTATGAATAAAAAAATCATTTTTTATTCCTTTCTGGAAATAATTTTTACTATCATTATTTTAAAAATATTTGGGTCTAAATCATCTAAAATATTGACTCTTGGGATAATTACATTTTATTCTCTCAAGAGTTGCTATGATGTCATGCTAATTTTAAATAGTGAAAACTCTTTGAATTTAATTGAAAAAAATCTTAGAATTCATCTAATAGAATTAGTAATAATTTTTATTGGACATTTATTCCTGTTTTTCTATATTCTTTTTGTTAATACCTATGTGAATTGGCAAATCATCTTATTATTTGTTTTTAATGTTCTTTCAAAAGAAACGTTGCTTCTATTATATATCAATGATGATATCAAATATTTTGATCTACCCAAAAAACTTTTTACATTTAGAAGAGGTTTCAGAGTTTTATTACCAATTTCATTTTTTTTTGCAATCACAATCTATTTTGCTCTCAATGAACATGCCAATAGACTATACTTTTTGTGGATTTCTTTTGGGTTAGTGGTGGGATATTTGATAAAAAAGACAGTTGAGAATAAAATTTCATTCAGCAAATTAGTTCTTTCTTTTTTACTATTATTTTTGAATCTTTACACAATTTATGCTATATATGAATTTAGTTATATTATCAAGAATTTTCCGCTTACTAACTAAATTTATCTCCTTGAAAAAATGATTATTAAGTGATAAAATGTTTATTATAAAATTTTTCAAAGAAAAAATAAAAGAATTGACAGACAGGAAAATTTAGATTTTAGGAGGATTTTGTGAGCTACACCATTGAAAAAATGATTTTAAGGGAAGAAATTGAAAAAAAAATTAAAGATTTAGCTAAGGAGATTCAAAGGGATTTCAAAGATCAAGAGATAATTTGTATTGGATTATTGAAAGGATCTGTTTTATTTATGAGTGATTTGATAAAAGAACTAGACATTCCTTTGTCTATTGATTTTATGAGTGTTTCAAGCTATGGTTCTGGAACTAGCACCACTGGAGTTGTAAAAATACTAAAGGATACAGATTTTGATGTAAAAGACAAAAAATTACTTATTATTGAAGATATTATTGATAGTGGACTTACTCTTAAGTATGTGAAGGAATTTCTTATGTCAAAGGGAGCTCAGAGTGTAAATATTTGTACTCTTTTGGACAAACCAGATCGAAGAAAAGTTGATATTAAAAGTGACTATACTGGCTTTATTATTCCAGATGAGTTTGTGGTGGGTTATGGTCTTGATTTTGACCAAAAATATAGAAATCTTCCATATATTGGAAAGGTTGTGATGGACAAATAAATAATAAATTTATCCACAAAAAAAAATATGGACAAAACTTTCTAAATAATCAAGATTCAATATTAAAAAAAATAATTGAAGTCTCTCAAATTACTATGGATGATGATATACTAGAAATTGGTCCTGGTCAAGGGGCTCTTACCAATTTGCTAATTCAAAATGCCAAGAGTGTCACTTCTGTAGAAATTGATCTGGAGTTAGAAAATCTCCTAAAAAATAAATTTCAAGATAAAGAAAATTTTAGCCTAATCATGGGGGATTTTCTTGAAACTGATATTACAGATATTATTACGAGTAATTCAAAGGTCGTGGCTAATATTCCCTATTATATAACATCTCCTATTATACAAAAATTAATTGATAATAGAACCATAATAGATAATATATATATTATGGTGCAAAAAGAAGTGGCAGAAAGAATTTGCTCTAAACATGGCAGAGAAAGAAGCATTCTTACTCTCTCCATTGAATATTATGGAAAAGCCAAATATCTTTTTACTGTACCTAAGGAAGCTTTTACCCCAATCCCAAATGTAGACTCTGCATTTATTTCTATATCTTTATATAAAGATAATCCATATATCAACCAAGTTTCTGAAGAAAATTTCTTTAAATTTATAAAACTTGCTTTTTCTAATAAAAGAAAAACTATCTTAAATACTTTATCTTCTTCGGGGTACTCCAAAGAGTTAGTAAGGGAACTCTTGTTTAAGACCAGCATTTCAGAAAACGAGAGAGCAGAAAATATTTCCATTGAAAAATATATGGAATTAATTATGAATTTTCAGGAAAAAACCAATCAATGGAGGCCAAATGAACAAAAGCTATGAATTTATTTTGCGTTGTCATAGAGATTCTATTGATTTTATCAACAAAATAATAGAAGCCTATGAAGGTCTGGGAACAGTAAGGACTATTTCTCCCCATGAAGCTATCATAAGTATAATAACTACTCTTGATTTTATTGATGATTTGAGAATTATAATTGCCGATTTGCAAGAAAATCATTTGGAAATAGAAATTATCAAAGAAGAAGAATGGTCTGGAAGCTTGTATTAATAGGTCATATTCTCGTGGGAAATCTTGGTAAATCCAAGGTTTTTTTTTATATATAAAGAGAGGCCTAACTGGGAGTGTTAGGCCTATATGGGTTGTTCACATGAGTGAACCATGGGTATTAGAAACAAACTGTCATTGTTCCACAATGTATAGTATCAAATAAAATCAAATTTAACAAATTCATTTTATATATGATTATAATATATTTTATATATATGTAGTACTTATCTTATGTTTACCTCAGAATTTTGTCAGTTCGCGATATCCATAAAGAATTTGCAATTTGTAATTATTTTATTATTATCCCAAAACTTCCATTATAGACTCAATACATAATTTTATTGCCTTATCTATTTCTTCTTGGTTGATAATTAGTGGTGGATTAAAATATAAGACATCTCCCAATGGCCTCAAAATTAGTCCTTTTTTTAATGCTTTTTTATAAATCTGATACCCTGTCCTATATTTTGAATCAAAAGGGAGTTTTTTAGTTCTCTCATCTACCAATTCTATTGCATTTATTAGACCTATACTTCTTATTTCCCCTACATTTTTGTGTGAAGCCAGATTTTCATTTAATTTGTTATTGAGATAAATTGCATTTTGGTTGGCATTTTCCAAAATATTTTCTTCTTCAAAAATTTTCAAAACAGCCAAAGCAGCAGAACACCCCAGAGGATTTCCACTATAGGTATGACTATGCATAAAAGCCTTTCCAGACAGATAATCATCATAAAAGGCATCGTATATCTCATCAGTGGTAATAGTAATTGACATTGGCATATATCCCCCAGTCAATCCCTTGGAGATACACATTATATCTGGACTAACGTTGCTATGGTCAAAGGCAAAATACTTCCCTGTACGACCAAATCCAGTAGCTATTTCGTCTGCAATTAAAAGGACTTCATATTTTGTACATAGTTCTTTTAATTTGTCCAAATACAAAGGGGGATATATTCGCATTCCCGCTCCTCCTTGCAAGAGAGGCTCCACTATTATTCCACATGTATCATTTCCATATTCTTCAAAGGCATACCGAGCCTTTTCAATACATTCCACATTACAATTATCTCTAGTTTTGTCATAGGAGCATCTGTAACAATCTGGTGCTTCTACTCTAATGGTATTCATTAGCATTGGTTTATAAATCTTTGCATATAGATCCAAAGCTCCCACTGAAAGAGCTCCTATAGTCTCACCATGATATCCATCAGATAGGCACATAAACTTTGTTTTATTTGTCTTTCCAATCTGATACTGATACTGAAAGGCCATTTTTAATGCACATTCAACAGATGAGGAACCATTATCAGAAAAATTAAATTTTGTTAGACCTTTAGGAATTACTTTTAATAATTCTTCACATAGATTTATGGCTGGTTGGTGGGAAAAATTGGAAAAAATTACATGTTCTATAGTATTTAATTGATGTTTGATACTAGCATTTATTTTTTCGTTGGAATGTCCCAATAAGTTGCACCACCAAGAACTAATTATATCCATATATTCTTTTCCATCAATATCATACAAATATATTCCCTTTCCATGGTCAATAATAATTGGAGGTAATTCCACATAATCTTTCATTTGAGAGCATGGATGCCAAATGTACTCCAAATCTTTTTCTTTTAAATTCATTTTTCTCTCCTAAAAATTTTTATTTATAAATATTAGTTAGTTTTGTTATATCAATATTTAGATCCTTGTCACCTGTTTTGATGCAATCTAATACTTCTACTCCAGATACTTCCTGTATTACTTTGATATTATCTCTCTCCATCGTACTTTGTGGATTATAATTATTAAATATAAGACCTTTTATTTCTATATTTTTGGATTGCATATAAGATATTGTCAATAGTGTACTATTGATAGTTCCTAAAGCACAATTTGCTACTATTATACAGGGTATTTCTAATATTCTAATAATATCTTCAAGAAAAATTCTCTTATTATCATAACGAAGTGGGCAAATTATTCCACCACTTCCCTCCATAAGAAGGTAATCATATTTTTCAAAATTCATTTGAAAATCTTTAAGTACTTTTTCTTCCTCCAATAAATTACTCTCTAAACTACCAGCTAAATGCGGAGAAACAGCCATCTCATAAATATAAGAAACCATATTTTTTATATTTTCATTCAATTGAGCAATATCTTTGACATATTGTGGATCCCCAGCAATTATATTCCCTTTTTCATCTCTTTGATTTCCACTAACTGCAGCTTTATAATAACCACTATCAAAACCGTTTTCCTTGAGTTTTTTTATTATTAAAGCACTTACATAAGTCTTTCCAATATCAGTTCCAGTTGCTGTTACAAACAATTTTTTTCCCATTTTTCTCCCCTTAATCTAAAAATTACTATAGAAATTATGTATTAAGATGTAAATTTGCTATTGATGCAAATATTAATTGTTCTAAAGAATAATTAAATTTTATTCATTAGAATTTTACTTATATCTGTGGCTGCACGCATAAGTTCTTCTTTTGTATGAGATGACATTAGAGCTATTCGTAATATAGCTTCACCATGCTTTACTGTTGGATATCTAATGGGAGATATAAAATATTTCTTTTCAAAGAGTTTTTGTCCAATTTCCAATGCTTTTTTCTCATCTCCAATGAAAATAGGGATAATAGCACTTTCTGACTTTGATTGAATTCCATTTTTTTCTGAAAATTCACCAAAATACTTTATATTATTTTGTAAATTACTCACCAATTCAGGACTCTTTTCTATAATTTCCAATGCCTTTATAGAGGCACCTATTGTAGCTGGAGAGAGTGATGTAGTGAAAATAAAACTTCGTCCTTTATTTTTCAAATACTCTATCAATTCTTTTTTGCCTGCAATAAATCCTCCTTCACTCCCCATTGCCTTGCTCAAAGTCCCCATTATAATATCTGGCTTCTTATGAAGGTTATAATGTTCTACTATTCCCCTTCCAGTCTTACCTAATACTCCAATAGAATGTGCTTCATCTATCATTGAAAGATAGTTATATTTTTCAGCAATCTCCATTAATTGGGGTAATTTGCATATATCACCAGTCATACTAAAGACTGCATCACTTACAATGATTCCATTTTTTCCCCTATATAATTTTGCCTTTTCTTCCAAATCGTTCATATCATTGTGCTTGTAAATAACCACCTTACTCCCACTTAATTTGCAACCATCTATAATACTGGCATGATTTGATTCGTCACTCAATATCACATCCTCACTTCCACAAATGCTAGCAATAGTACTCAAATTGGCAAGATATCCATTATTAAAAAGCAGAGCTTTTTCTGTATCTTTAAATTTTGCTATTCTTTCTTCCAACAATTCGTGAATATCAAAATTACCAGTGGTTAGTCTTGAGCCTCCAGAACCTACACCATATTTATCAATGATTTCTTTAGCATAACTTTTTATCTCTGGATTATTGGCTAAATCAAGGTAATCATTGGAAGCAAGCATAAGATATTTCTCGTTATTCATATAGATAGTGGAACTTTGTGGAGAATTAATCTTCTTTAATTCTCTATATAAATTATTATCTTTCAAAAGGTTTAATTCTTTTATTATGTGCATCCACTTGTCTGTTGGAGTGGATTTATTTAGTTCTTCAATATTATTTACAATTACAAGCTGCTTTTCCAAAAATTCAATGGTTTTTGATAGATCTTCTTTTTTGCCATTATATAAAAATATTCTGCTTCCATTTTCAGAACCCAACTCCTTTATATTGGTTATTCTTACATATCCAATTTGTTTAGAGGCCACATACCCAGTGACATAGTCTGGATCATCAGAAATACATATTTCAGCAATTATACCCGGTGCATTGGTGACCTTTGTGCCCAGAACAATGGCTTCTCTATAATGATTTTTATTATCATATTTATTATCTGATTTAAAATCAGAATCCATATTAGTAACTCTTACCCCTCTGTCACTATTTGGCTCCAATCTTTCTAGAGTATTTGTATCTATTATAATAGCTCCCCTTAAACCATAAGCCTTTTTCATAATTTCCAAAATTTTTTCACCATTGCAAATATTAAGTTCTCTCAGAAGCTCTAATATTTTTTCTTTTCCATGAAAATGATCTCTTGTCTTGATAGTCGTGACTTTCAAAGCATCTAAGTAAATAATATCTTCTTTGGCTATATTTTCTATTTTTATATTGATAAAATCTGGCTTTCCTTTGGAATGCTCCATAGATCTTTTCAATAATTGGTGAGAAATATTATAAATTTCATTTTCAAAAACTATCTTCTCAGCTCCAGAAATATGTTTGTTTTCTTTGTTATGAATTTTACTAGCTCTCATTTTTATACTATACAACATAATTTCTTATCTCCTGTTTTCCTAAAATTATTATTAAAATTATTATTAAAGTTATTATTAAACTATTCTAATTCATTTAAAAAATATTGTCAACATTTTTTTGAAACAAGTTAACAACATTAATTAAGACTCTCTTTTATTGATTTAGTGTAGTTTCACTTTGTTTTGTTTTATAATTTTCTGCAAAAGTTAGAATAGCATAGCACCATTTTTGTTCTAATTACAAATTAGGTTTGAAACAGTATGTTTTTTACAAAAATAGTGCAATTTCTACCAAAATAAGAAAAAAAGTTAAAATTAAAAAATATTATAATCACCAATATTTTCATATGAAAAAATAGAAGTAAATTGAAATTTAATAAAACAAAAATATTATTTGTTGATACTTTTGTTCATGTATGATATACTTTTAAAAATTAATATTGTAAGTAAAATTTATAAAATGTACTTACTTAGGAGGAGTTTTTTATGAAAAAAATATTTTGGATTTTATTACCACTTTTGATTTTTGCTAGCTGTGGAAAAACTGATCCACCAGTAACCCCTACGAGTGAGGATAATACCCCAGATCAAGTTATTGAAACAGTAACTGAAACTGTAACTGAAACTGTAACGAACAAGCCAAACAGACTGTTGTATAGCCAAAGCAGTGAATCAGTGACACTTGATCCCCATGATGCAAGTGATATATATTCAAGAAGAGTAATCACAAATTTATACGACAGATTAATAGAAACAACTGAGACTTTGGAAGTTATCCCTGGAGTGGCTGAATCTTGGGAACAAGTGGACGATTTGACTCTGAAATTTACATTAAAGCAAGGTATCAAATTCCATAATGGTGAAGAATTGACTGCTGAAGATGTAAAATTCACTTTTGAAAGAGCAAAAACAATGCCTAGAGTTGTTACATTATTTGAGATGATTGATACCATTGAAACTCCAGATCCATATACTGTTATTTTCAAGACAGCACAACCATCTGGATCTTTAATTCACCATTTGACTCATATTTCAGCTTCTATACTTAATAAAAACTTTGCTGAAAATAATGACGCTATCAACCATGAACCTATGGGAACAGGTCCATATACTTTGGAAGAATGGAGAAGTGGAAGTCATATCCTGCTTAAGAGATTTGATGGATACTTTAGAGGGGTGGCTCCTATTGAATTTGTAGAAATTCGTGTAGTGCCAGAAGAAAACAGTAGAGTAATAGCTGTTGAAACTGGTGAACATCATATTGCAGATGATATTGAATCCATTGGAAGAGGATTACTAGAAGATAAAGCAGGAGTACGAATTGAAGAAATGAGCTCATTTGGTGTAGCATACCTTGGTCTAAATACTACAAAGGGACCATTGCAGGATGTTAATGTGAGAAGAGCTATCGCAATGGGAATAGATAGAGCAACTATGATAGAAGCTCTTATAGGTGATCATATTGAATTAGCCAATAGTATTTTGGGTCCAGGAGTTGTTGGACACTCAAAAGAGACCCAACCTGTTGATTATAATCCAGAAGAAGCTAAAAGACTTCTTGCAGAAGCTGGACATGAAACATTGGATTTAACACTAAGTATCAGTGATAGTGCTATTAGAAGACAAATGTCAGAAGTTATTCAAGCACAATTAAGAGAAGTAGGAATCAATATAAAAATAGAAATCCTTGAATGGGCTGCCTTTCTAAATTATACTGGAAATGGAGAATCAGATCTATTTATGCTAGGTTGGACAAACTCTTCAGGTGATGCAGATTTTGGAATAACCCAAATGTTACATAGCAGTATGGCTGGTGGAGCAGGGAATAGATCATTCTTTAACAATTCCGAATTTGACTCATTATTGGAAGCTGGAAGAATAGAATTAGATCCAGAAAAAAGAAACGAATTATATGCAAGAGCACAAGATATAATGAATGAAGAAGTACCACTTTTCCCTATATATTGCACATTATCAAGTTCTGGTGTAAGGGATGAAGTAAAGGGATTTGTACAATCTCCATTAAGAATGCCTCGTTTTTTCAATATGTCGTTCTAAATAAAATAATTTCTGGGAATATTAATAATACCTTTTATTCTTAAAGAAATGAATAAGAAATAATTAATTTTTCAGAGACTGAAAACATTTAAAGTTTTCAGTCTTTTTATATTATTCAAAGTTCAAAATATTATCTCTAATTTTCTCTATTTCTTTGTTAGAATTATTATTGTGAATCTCTATTTGAAAGTTACTATTTTAAAATAGTAATAAATAGAACTATCTATATATAAATAAAACAGGATATGCTAAAATAGAATATTTGACTAAAAGTAAGAAATTTGCATATAATAAATTATTCTTGCAGAAAAACACCAGTATTTATTGATGTCTCTCACAGAAAGAAATATTATTTTATTGAAAGTATTGTTCATACATGATATACTTTCTAAAATAAATTTTCTATATTTCTTAATATATTTTAGAAAATAAATTTGAAAAACTAACTTTATTAAAGGAGCGTTTTATGAAAAAAATTTTTGGAATACTGCTATCACTTTTTATCTTTATTAGCTGTGGAAAAAACGACCCAGTGACACCACCTGTAGATGAACCCACAAATACTACAGCTCAAGTTGAAGAAACAACTGATGCAGAAAAACCAAACAGACTTATTTATAGCCAAGCTAGTGAAGCAATAACACTAGATCCACATGATGCAAATGATATCTACTCTAGAAGAGTAATAACAAATCTATATGATAGGTTGATTGAGTCCACTGAAAAAGCAGAAGTGATTCCTGGATTGGCTGAATCTTGGGAGCAGATAGATCCATTGACACTCAAATTTACCCTCAGAAAAGGGGTTAAATTTCAAAATGGTGATGAGTTTACTTCTGAAGATGTCAAATTCACATTTGAGAGAGCAGTAACAATGCCTCGAGTCAGCACTTTATTTGATATGATTGAGACTATTGAAACTCCAGATCCATACACTGTAATTCTTAAAACTGCACAACCATCAGGGTCTTTAATTCACCATTTAACACACATTTCAGCTTCTATACTTAACAAAAAATATGCTGAAAACAATGAAGCTATCAGTCGTGAGCCTATGGGAACAGGTCCATACACTCTAGAAGAATGGAGAGGGGGAAGTCATATGCTCCTTAAGAGATATGATGACTATTTTAGAGGCCTTGCTCCAATTGAATATGTAGAATTAAGAGCTGTGCCTGAAGAAAATAGCAGAGTAATAGCCATTGAAACTGGAGAACACCACATTGCAAATGACATTGAGACCATAGGAAGAGATTTACTTGAAGGTAAAGATGATGTAGAAATGCGTGAAATGAGTTCTTTTGGTGTAGCATATCTAGGGATAAACACATCAAAAGGTCCATTACAAGATGTAAAGGTGAGAAAGGCCATTGCAATGGGAATTGATAGAGATACTATGATAGAGGCATTACTTGGGGATGGTGTTGAAAAGGCTAATAGTCTTTTGGGACCCGGAGTGGTTGGATATTCATCAACTACTAAACCATTTGATTATAATCCAGAAGAGGCTAAGAAACTTCTTGCTGAGGCTGGATATGAGAATCTTGAGCTTACACTATTACTGAATGATAACACTACCAGAAGACAAATGTCAGAAGTTATACAAGCACAATTAAGAGAAATAGGAATAAATATAAAAATTGAAATCTTAGAATGGGCTACTTATTTGAATGAAACAGGAAGTGGGGAATCGGATTTGTTTCTACTAGGATGGACAAACTCCTCAGGTGACGCAGACTTTGGGATGACTCCTATCTTACACAGTAGTAATAAAGGTACAGCAGGAAATAGATCTTTCTTTGACAACAACGAGTTTGACGAACTATTGGAATTGGCTAAAATAGAATTGGATCCAGTAAAAAGAGCAGAATTGTATGCAAAGGCACAGGATATTATGAATGAAGAAATCCCATTACTACCATTATACTTCCTATTATCAAGCTCTGCTATAAGAACTAATGTAAATGGATTTGAGCAATCGCCGATAAGAATGCATTTTTTCTTTAATTTTTCATTTTAAAAAATAATTTTTTGGAATATCTAATAATACTTTTTATTCCAAATTTATGAATACTAAATATTCAATTTTTAAAGGCTGAAAATTTTATATATTTTCAGCCTTTTTTATGTGCATTAAAAAGATATATGTTTATTATTTATTAAATTATATTCTAAAAGACATGTCCCAAAATAAAGATTATATAACATAGAAAATAATACTTATATTGTCATTTTTAACTTTTTAAAAAATTTATGCAAATATGAAATGTAGCCATCTAGTATAACATCTAATTATCTGAACACTACTTAGATATTAAATATAGTCCAAAATACTTTATTTTGATAGTTAAATTATAAATAGAAAGACTTCAAATATCATTTGAAATTCTATTTAAAAACAGATTAAAAATAGTATTATTATGACTAAAATAGGCTTTAATGTGCTAAAGAGGAAAAGTGAAATAAAAGCAAAAATAATTGTAGAACAGCCAATTTTAGCTAAAAAATGCTAATATAAGTAAAAATCTCACATACAAAAAATATTATTTATTTGATACTATTGTTCACCTATGCTATACTTTTTAAAATTAATTTTCTATTCTTACAATATTCTTTGGAAAACTAATTTAATAAACTAATTTTTTAGGTGAAGGAGGAGTTTTATGAAAAAAATATTTTGGATGTTATTATCTATATTTATTCTTGTGACTCAAGTCAAAGAAGTAAGTGCTGCAGGTACACCAAATAGGCTGATCTATAGTCAAAGTAGTGAATCTGTAACACTTGATCCACACGATGCAGGGGATATATATTCAAGAAGAGTAATAACAAACTTGTATGATAGGCTAATAGAAGCTACTGAGTCTTTGGAAGTAGTTCCGGGTTTGGCTGAATCTTGGGAACAAGTGGATCCACTGACTCTAAAATTTACATTGAAAAAAGGTATCAAATTTCAAAATGGAGATGAATTGACCTCTGAAGATGTTAAGTTTACTTTTGAAAGAGCCAAAACAATGCCTAGAGTTGTTACATTGTTTGGAATGATCGACTCTATTGAAACTCCAGATCCTTATACTGTCATCTTCAAAACAGCACAACCATCTGGTTCTCTAATTCCCCATTTGACTCATATTTCAGCATCTATTCTCAATAAGAATTTTTCTGAAAACAATGACAATCTCAACCAAAAAGCTATGGGAACAGGTCCATATATTTTGGAAGAATGGAGAAGTGGAAGCCATATCCTACTTAAGAGATTTGATGGGTACTTTAGAGGAGTAGCTCCAATAGAATATGTAGAAATAAGAGTAGTTCCTGAAGAAAACAGTAGAGTAATCGCTGTTGAAATTGGGGAACATCATATTGCAAATGATCTTGTCACTACTGGAAAAGAATTACTAACAGATAAAGAAGGGGTCAGAGTTGAGGAGCTAAGCTCTTTTGGTGTATCATATTTGGGATTTAATACTTCAAAGGGAGCATTACAAGATGTTAGGGTGCGAAGAGCTATTGCAATGGGAATAGATAGAGCAACTATGGTCGAAGCTCTGCTAGATGCTGAAACTGAATTAGCCAACAGTATTTTAGGTCCAGGTGTGAATGGACATTCTCCAGATACAAAACCTGTTGATTATAATCCAGAAGAAGCTAAAAAACTTCTTGCAGAAGCTGGACACGAAACTCTAAATCTTGTCTTAACTATCAGTGACACTACCACAGTAAGACAAATGTCAGAAGTTATACAATCACAACTGGGAGAAATAGGAGTAAATATAAGAATAGAAATATTAGAATGGGCTACATTCTTGAATGAAACAGGATCTGGACAAACAGATTTATATATAATAGGTTGGACAAATTCTTCAGGTGATGCAGATCAGGGAATGACTCAGATGCTACATAGTAGCACAAAAGGTACAGCTGGAAATAGATCTTTCTATGGCAACCCAGAGTTTGATGCTTTATTAGATGCAGGAAGGGTAGAATTGGATCCTGAAAAAAGAAATGCATTATATGCAAGAGCTCAAGATATCATGAATGAAGATGTTCCAATATTTCCAATATATTGCACATCATCAACTTCTGGCGTAAGAGATGAAGTAAAGGGTTTTATACAATCTCCATTAAGAATGCCTCGTTTCTTTAATATGTCCTTCTAAGAAACTCATTCTTTAGAATATCAACAATACTTTTTATTCAGATTCTATTCGGATTCTGAATACTATTAGTTAATTTATAGAAAGGCTGAAAATATTCAAATTTTCAGCCTTTTTTATATTCTTTAATAAATTAATGCACAAAATATATAGATCAATAGATTTAAAATTATATGATTACAACAAATATAAGTTTTATTATAATTATTAAAAGTATAAAATTCTTATATATTGGCTATTTAATTAATCAATTTTTAAATAAACTAGTTCTTAAATTAATAAATAACATATTTATCCTAATCATTTTTTTCTTAGTAATTTGAATTCTTCCAATTTTTTATATAGACCAGATCTATGTATTCCCAGTAAATTGGCAGTTTTCTCTGCGTTATACTCACATTGTTCGTAAGCTGCTTTAATATATTGAATTTCATATTTTTTTAGAGCGTCTTTTAGGGAGTCTTCAATTTTTTGATTAATTTCAGATGAATTAATTGGTATAGGTGAAGTCATGAAATCTGCCTCATTAAATAAATTGAGGGGTAATTCTGTCTGAGAAGCAATTACCAGGCGTTCAATTGCATTTCTAAGCTCCCTTACATTACCTGGCCATGAATAATTTTGAAGTTTTTTGATGTCTTCTGGAGATAATGAGGTATTGCATCCATTTTTACGGTTGTACTTCATCAGAAAAAATTCTGCAAGGGGCAAAATATCTTCTTGCCGTTCTCTAAGTGGTGGGATTTTGATTGGAACTACATTGATACGATAATATAAATCTTCTCTAAAAGTATTGTTTTCCACAAGTTCTTTTAAATTACGGTTTGTAGCACAAATAATTCTCACATCAATTTTGTAGTTTTGGTTTCCACCTATCCGTCGTACTTCCCGTGTTTCTATAACTCTTAATAGCTTTGCTTGTAAGGATAAAGGTAAATCACCAATTTCATCAAGAAATATTGTTCCATTATTGGCTATTTCGAATAATCCGGGTTTTCCATCAGTCCTTGCACCAGTAAATGCACCTTTTTCATAGCCAAAAAATTCAGATTCCACTAACTCGTGTGGAATAGCTGCACAGTTTACTGGCAAAAAAATATTATCGGACCTTTTGCTGTTACTATGGATATGTAATGCAAGAACTTCTTTACCAACACCTGATTCTCCATACAATGAAATAGTAGATGAAGAGGAAGCTACCTGTGCACCGAATGTCAATACTTTCTTCATGAGCGGACTTTGTGCAACGACAGGAAAGTATTTTTTATTGGTGATATATTTCATGCCAGATTCCATCTTGCTTTTTTCTTGTTTCATCCATTTTAGGTAATTTCCCATAAATTCTTCATCTTGGCTATATGTAATTACAAATTCTACATTGTTGCTATTGTCAATAATCGGATGGGAATACAAAAACATTCCATCCCCATGTTGATTTTGAATATATTTTTGTATAGGAACTTTTTTCTCCAATGCCTCAAGTCCAGCACTGCTCTTGGCAAGACCAGCTTTTATCACTGTGTACATAGTTTGACTTTCAAGCCAACTTTTGCTAATGTCAAGCATTCGACCACTACCATCATTGCAATAGATTATTTTTCCTTCATAATCTATTATTAGAATACTCCCTTGATAGTTGTCCAATGCCAATCGAAATAACTGTTCATAGGTGTATGAGGTATTGTTACGATTCTTACTCATAAAATCCTCCTAAATATTAATTAGATGGTAAATTATAACACAAATTCATCCAAAAATATACTTAAATTCTAAAAATATAGAAAAATGTAGTCTATTTTTTTAGAATTATATTTTTTTAGACTTTTAAATTTATCATTTTTGCTTTAAATTGCTATTATATATTTGAAGAAATTGGCATACTAATTGCTTATATATTTTCTAGAATAAATTGTTGGAGGTTAATTATGCGTAATGTAGTAATAACAAGTGCTGTCAGAACAGCAGTGGGTGGATATCTGGGTAGTTTGAAAACAGTAGCTCCAGAAGATTTGGCAAAATTGGTGCTTGAAGAAGTGCTAAAAAGAGGAAATATAATGGCTAGTCAGGTTGATCATGTAATTTTAGGTGATGTATTGAGCCATGTTCCAAATATTGCAAGAGTTGCATCTTTAAAAGCAGGATATAATATTGAAATTCCAGCATATACAGTGGATCGCCAGTGTGCTTCATCCCTACAAGCTGTAGTGAGTGGAGCACAGTCAATAAAAGCTGGCGATGATAATATTGTAGTAGCTGGTGGAGTGGAAAGCATGTCAAGGGCGCCTTATTATATGCCTGACAATTATCGATATGAAGGATTTAGAATGGGTGATTTTTCTGTAAGAGATGCCTTTTCATATGCTTCTTCCAATGCACATCCAGCAGATATTTATGCAGGTCTAAATATGGGATTGACAGCAGAAAATGTAGCTAAAAAACACAGTATTAGTAGGGAAATGCAAGACGAATTTGCTTACTACAGTCAAATGAAATACAAGTTAGCAAAAGAGGCAAATAAATTTGTAGACGAAATTTTGCCTATTGAAATAAATACAAGAAAAGGAAGCTTTATATTTGATACTGATGAACATCCCAAAATAGACACAACTCAAGAAAATTTGTCAAAATTAAAACCAGTATTTTTACGTGATGGAAGTGGTACAGTCACTGCTGGAAATTCCTCAGGTATGAATGACGGAGCTTCATCTGTTATATTGATGGAAGAAAATACAGCAAAAAATCTCGGATGCAAACCATTGGTGAGAATAGTGGCCTCAGCAGTATCTGGGGTTGATCCTAATGTTATGGGATTGGGACCAGTACCAGCCACAAAAAAAGCTTTGGAAATCGCAGGACTTTCCCTTTCTGACATTGATCTTTTTGAATTTAATGAAGCTTTTTCAGCTCAAACACTGGGTTGCTTGATTGAATTGGGAATGGAACCAGGAACGGAATTATATAAGAGAGTCAATGTAAATGGTGGAGCTGTTGCACATGGACATGCCTTAGGAAATAGTGGTACCAGAATACTTACAACATTAATTTATGAAATGAAAAAAAGAAATAGTAGACATGGCTTAGCTACACTATGTATTGGTGGAGGTCAAGGACTTACAGTTATTGTTGAAAATTATTAATATACATAGGAGTGTAAAATGAATATAAATAAAATATTTGTCTGTGGAAGTGGATTCATGGGTGCGGGAATTGCTCAAAATGCAATTTGTAGTGGTTATGAAGTGATATTGCACGACCTTTCCATGGAATTGTTGGAAAAATCAAAAAACGGTATTCAAAAAATGATAAACAAAAGTGTTGATAAAGGAATTATGAGTAAAGAAGAAAGCATTGAGGCAATAAACCGACTGACAATTACTGATAGTTATGATCTAGTAGTAGAAGCAGATCTTGTAATAGAAGCAGTAATAGAGAACAAAGAAATTAAAAAGGCTATTTTTTCAAAAATATCTGAGTTGGCCAGAGAAGATGCAATCCTTGCAACAAATACTTCCTCTATTTCTATAGCAGAAATTGCTTCTTTGGTAAAATCACCAGAGCGATTTTTGGGAATGCATTTTTTTAGTCCTGTTCCTTTGATGAAATTGTTGGAGATTGTCAAAGGTATTGCAACTTCCAAAGAGACTATAAACCAAGCACGTATTGTTGGGGAAAAACTAGGCAAAATCTGCATAGTCTCCAAAGATAGACCAGCTTTCATTGTAAATCGTATGTTAGATCCAATGATTAATGAGGCAATTGAACTCCTTGAGACAAAAACTGGTTCCATTGAAGATATAGATAATGGAATGAAATATGGCCTAAATCACCCTATGGGTCCATTAGAGTTAATTGATATGGCAGGGATAGACATCGAACTGGCAGTAATGGAAGTCTTATATAAAGAGACTGGTGATCCAAAATATCGTCCATCACTTTTATTGCGTGACATGGTGCGAATGGGTTGGCTAGGTAAAAAAACAAAAAAAGGTTTTTATATTTATGGGGAAAATGGTGAAAAATATCCTAATCCTGATTTAGAAAAATAATCGAGCAAAAGTGATTAAATTGATGTATTTAGGAGGTCTTCTTTGAGTAATGTTGTTATATCCAAAAATAGAAAAGAAAGAATTGCAACTGTAACACTATGTAAAGAACCACTTAATATTTGCGATATGAAATTTTATAGAGAAATAGAGTCTGCATTTCAAGAAATAAACTTGATGGATGATATTTCAGTGGTAATTTTAAAATCTACCTGCAAACATTTTTGCGCAGGGGGAGATTTAACAGAAATACAAATGTGTAATACCGTAGATAATGTCAATATCATAGGTGGGGCTGCTGCAAGTTGCATGGAAGCTATTTATTCTTGTAGATATCCTGTCATTGCTGCTGTACATGGAAAGTCCATAGGAGCAGGTGTTGCTATGATGGCTTGCTGCGATGTATGTATTGCAACAGAAGATGCTATTTTTTCCCTTCCTGAAATAAAAGTAGGATACATAGGTGCATCAGCATTTTTGGAAATGTTAATTCCACGTAGATTGGCCAGATATTATATGTTCACTGGGGAAACTATCACCTCAACAATGCTACAAAACTGGGGTTCTATTCTAGATGTGGTTAAATCTGAAGAATTAGATAAAAAATCCATGGAAGTTGCAAAAAAAATTGCAGAGCAGTCACCATTGGCCCTTACATATTTCAAAAAAGCAATGAATCACAATGATAATGAAAGATTGCGAGAAAAATTTATGCATGAAAGTCAATATACAGTGAAATATAGCCAATCTATGGATTGCACAGAGACATTTTTGGCTTTAAAAGAAAAACGCAAACCTAAATATAGCGGAAAATAGTAGGAGGCAGAAATATGGACTGGAGAGAAAAATTTAAAAATAAAATTGTTAGTACTCCCCAAGAAGCAGTTTCCATTGTGGAATCTGGAGAGCTTGTAGTATTTCAAGAAGTTCATTCAGAAAATAGACTACTACTCAAAGCTCTAGTTGATAGAGCAGATGAATTAAGAAATGTAAAGGTAATGGGACATCTACATTTTGGACCTGCTGACTATGCAGATGAATCTAAAATAAAAAGTTTTACTGGTTATTCAAATTTTTTGGGACCTCCTACAAGAACGGCATTTAAAGAAGGAAGACTAGAATTTGTTCCAATGTTTTATATAGAAATGGATAATTATTACAGAAATATCAATCCCCCTGATGTTTTCTTTATGATGACATCACCACCAGATGAAAACGGGAACTGCAGTTATGGTCTAAATGCCGATTATTCGGTAGCTTGTGCTGAATCATGTAAAAAACTTATAATTCAAATTAATAAAAATCTACCATTTACCTATGGAGCAAGTATTTCATTGGAAAAGGCCACTGTAATTTTGGAAGTTGATGAAGAAATATACCAAGTATATCCAACTCCAGTACAGGAAAAGGAAAGAGCAATGGCGAAGTTTATCGAACCTTTAATCCCAGATGGAGCATGTATGCAATTGGGAGTTGGTGGCACTCCAGATGCAGTGTTATCCACCCTTTACAACAAAAAAGATTTGGGAATACATACTGAGCTGTTTTCAGATGGTGTGGTTGATTTGTACAATGCTGGGGTCATAACCAACAATAAAAAGACTCTTCATAAAGGAAAATTTTTGACCAATTTTATTATAGGAACAAAAAAAGTCTTTGATTTTGTGGATAAAAATCCTGATGTATTAATAGTTGGAGTGGCAGAAACAAACAATCCCTATGATATAGCCAAAAATGATAATGTAATCTCAATAAATAGTTGTTTGCAAGTGGATCTTTTGGGACAAGTGGCCTCTGATACATTGCTAGGATTACAATATAGTGGAGTAGGTGGACAAGTGGATTTTGTGAGAGGTGCTCAAATGTCAAAGGGTGGCAAATCCATCCTTGTACTGCGATCTACTGCCAAAAATGATGCTCTAAGTAATGTAGTGTGTTTTCTAGATAGAGGTGTTGCTGTCACTACATCCAGATATGATGTCCAATATATCTGTACAGAGCATGGAATTGTCAATATTAAAGGACTTACCATAAGAGAAAGAGCAAGAGCACTTATTTCCATTGCTCATCCAGATTTTAGAGAAGAACTATTGGCACAAGCAAAAGAAGCTAAGCTAATTTGACAAAAGAAAAGTTCTGCTAAGAAGGAGGAAGATTTGACTGAATATAAATTTGTAAAAGTAGATAAATTTGAAGGAATGTGCATTGTAACTTTAAATAATCCAAAAAATTTGAATGCATTATCAAATGAAATGCTTGAGGATTTGATTGGCATTATAAAAACTTTGGAAAATGATAATAGTATTAGAGTGGTAATAATAACTGGCGAAGGGAGAGCATTTGTAGCTGGGGGAGATATTCTTGGAATGTCCACTATGTCCTCCAAAGAAGCAGAGGAATTTTCAGCTTATACAGTGTCACTATACAAATTCATGAGAGATTCGGATAAAATATTCATAGGTGCTATCAATGGCTATGCTCTTGGTGGTGGGTGTGAACTAGCATTGACATGTGATCTAAGAATAGCATCCAAAAATTCCAAATTTGCTCTTCCAGAAGTTAGCTTGGGAATCATTCCTGGTGCTCTTGGAACTCAGCAGCTTCCTAGATTGATAGGTAAACAACGGGCAATGGAGTTAATTCTGACAGGAGATATTATATCAGCAGAAAAAGCCTGTGAACTTGGTATTATATTGGAAGTTGTGGAAGAAGAAGTACTTTTGGAAAAATCCAAAGAATTAGCATTGAGAATACTAAAAAACGCTCCCATTGCTGTTGGTAATGCAAAAAAATCCATTCAACAAACAGAGGAAAATAACTTTGGAGAAGGTGTGGAATTTGAAAAGAAAATGTTTGGTCAGTGTTTTGATACAAAAGACCAAAAAGAGGGAATGAAGGCTTTTTTGGAAAAGAGAAATCCCCAGTATAGAGGATGGTAATAATTTTTTTTGAAAATAAAAATAGATTGAATTTTAAAGGCGAGGAGGTTTTTGTAAATGGAATTAAATAAGTTATGCCAAGAGATGGAGGAATATTTGATTCAGACGAGACGTTATCTTCATAGACACCCAGAGCTATCCTACGATGAAAAAGAGACATCTGCCTTTATCAAAAAAGAACTGAACCGATTTGGAATCTCTTATGAAGATGTTTTGCCTGGATACAATATCGTAGCAACTATATCTTGTGGAAAACCTGGAAAGACTGTTGTATATCGTGCAGATATTGATGCATTACCTGTTACAGAGGATACAGGGGTAGAATATCAATCTTGTGTCCCTGGAAAATCCCACGCATGTGGTCATGATGCACATGTTGCCATAGCTCTGGGAGTTGCTAAAATTTTGAATGAAAAAAGAGAAAGTCTATCTGGTACAATTAAAATCTGTTTTCAAGCTGCTGAAGAACGAGGTGGCGGAATATTTGAACTTCTTGATTACTTGAAAGCTTTTGAAATTGATCAGGTAGTCGGAATGCACATCTGGAGTGGAGTTCCAAAAGGTGAAATACTTCTTATTCCTGGAGCAGTATTTGCTGGAAGTCGCAAGTTAGAAATAACAATAAAGGGACAAGGTGGACATGGTTCTAGACCTGACCAGACTACTGAACCAATAAAAGCGGCATGTGATTTGACTTTGAAGCTATCCTCCATTCCATCAAATATGTACGATGTATTTGATCCTTGTGTAGTCAGTATTTGTGCTATAAATAGTGGCAATGCAGCCAATATTTTTCCAAATGAGGCAAAATTATTGGGTGGTGTTCGATTTTTTCAACCAGATGGTGGCGAGAAGATAGAAAAGAAAATTAACCAAATAGCTAATGGGGTTGGCAAAATTTATGGTGTAGAAATAACAGTGGATGTTCAGAGTAGATGGAGTCCAATTGTAAATGATCCTGAAGCAATTGCTCTAGCACGTAAATTAGTACCACGTATAGAGGGGCTTCAATTATGTTCTAAAGAAGAACCGTGTTCTAGCACAGACAATTTTTGTTGCTTAACAGATACCTATCCAGGTTTTTATGCTGTGTTAGGTGCTGGAAATGAGGCAATTGGATGTAACTATATTCATCATCATGAAAAATTTAATATTGATGAAAAAGCTTTACGAAAAGGTACTGAATTTATTGCAACTTATCTAATTGAATATTTAAATGGAGAGTGAGATAATGTCAGATAAAATGAAAAAAGAATATAAAATTTTAAAGTATGTTGAACGTATGGGAAATAAAATCCCTCATACTGCTACTATGTTCATTTTTAATATTGCAGTGGTCTTAATCCTTTCAGTGGTTTTTTCAGCTATGGGCACCACTGCAGTAAGTCCAGTTAATGGTGAGACAATTACAGTTGTAAATATGCTCAAACCATCAGAACTTGTAAGATGGCTCTCCAGATTTCATCAGAATTTTACTGGCTTTGCAGTATTAGGACCAGTAATCTGTTTAGGAATTGCAACAGGAATCTGTGAGAAATCTGGAATGTTTGAAAGTGCTATTAAATTAAGCCTTACAAATGTAACTGGTAACGCAGTGGTATTTATTGTAGCAGTTATTGGTGTAAATGGAAATATTGCAGGAGACGCAGCCTTTATTTTGATTCCTTCTTTGGCTGGACTAATTTTCTATGGTATGGGGAGACATCCGCTAGCTGGTGTATTTCTAGGTATGCATCCACTGGGGGAGCGTTTTCCCTGAGCTTTGTCCCTGGACTTGGAGATCACACATATGCACCAGTCACTATTCAATCAGCTCAGAGTATTTTACCAGGATTTGATATGTCCATGCTTTCAGGGTACTATGTAATGGTCATTGGGACTCTTTTAATTGGTGCTGTCTCTACCATTGTGACTGTCTACTTTGTTGAACCGATGCTTGGTACTTATCATGGTAGCAATATTGATGACTCTTTCAAGATAGTAAAACCTGAAGAAAAGATAGCACTTAAACGTGCAGGTGCAGTAATGCTAGCTATTGTTATTGTACTAATTGCAATTTGTATTCCTTCCAACAGCATTTTTAGGAATCCAGAAACTGGCTCTCTTATAAACGGAGCTCCCTTAATGCGATGTGTGGTATCACTGTTGTTTGTGATTTTCTTTAGTGGAGGTATGGTATATTCTGTTGGTGTGGGAAAGGTCAAAAATATGACACAAGCAATGGGTATGGTCAACGATACAATCAGAACTCTAGCACCATTTATTGCAATGGCAGTCATTATAGCACAGTTCTTATATTTCTTTAATACTTCCAATCTTGCAACTATTCTTGCTATTAATGGTGGAAATTGGATTACTAGCTTAAGGATGCCAAAGATAATAATTGCATTGATTTTCTTTCTCTTTGTTGCTTTAGTTAATATGTTTATTGGTAGTGCTTCTACCAAGTGGCTCTTGTTGGCCCCAGTATTTGTTCCCATCATGACTCAAATTGGCTTTCATCCTGCATTTACACAGGTAATATACAGACTAGGTGATGGTGTCACAAATCATATTACACCATTATTTGTATACTTTTCTATACTTCTCACTACAGCACAAAAATATGATGAGAATGCTGGTTTTGGTACACTAATAGCTGGATTACTTCCATTCTGTATTGGCTATGCAATATTATATGCTCTTATGATTATAGCCATGGTTATTTTTAATCTACCACTTGGACCAGGTGGAAATGTTTGGCTATAGGATAGACAGAGTAAGTATTTTAATAATATAAAGTGATTAAAATAATCTATCTAAATTTCATGAGGGAGGAAATATTATGTACGACTTTCAAACTGTTGTATCAAAAGATGATTCAGCAAAATGGCTGCAAATGAAAGAATGGAATCCAAATGTTAAAGAGGGTATCATTCCATTTACTGTGGCAGATATGGAATTAAAACATCCACCAGAACTAATAGAGGGACTTAAAGAATTCCTAGATAATGCAATACTAGGTTATGCAGCTCCAACTACTGCATATACAAACTCTGTAATTAACTGGATGGAAAAAAGGCATAACTGGGGAATTAAAAAAGAATGGATTATAGAAACTCCAGGTGTTATAAATGCTTTTTTTAGTGCAGTGGGTGCATTTACAGACCCTGGAGATGGAGTCATACTCATGTCCCCAGTGTATTACCCTTTCTATAAAGCAATAGAACGTAATGATAGAAAAGTAATTAATAACAATCTTGTCAGAAATACTGAGGGAAGCTATGAAATTGATTTCCAAGATTTAGAAGAAAAGGCAAAGGATCCCAGAACAAAATTATTATTATTTTGCAGTCCACACAATCCAGTAGGAAGAGTATGGAAACTGGAAGAACTGAAAAAACTTGGAGAAATTTGCAACAAAAATGGCGTTTTGGTTTTATCAGATGAAATTCACTTTGATTTAATCATGCCAGGATACAAGCATATTGTATATGCTTGTATTTCTAACGAATTTGCTCAAAATTGCATTATTTGCACTGCTCCAAGTAAGACCTTTAATTTGGCTGGAATGCAAGTATCTAATATAGTAATTCCTAACGAAAATATTAGACGAACTTTTCTTAAGTTTCTTCTTAGGACCACCTTTCATCCCAAATTAAATATGCTTGGCTATAAAGCTTGTGAAATAGTATATACTCAATGTGATAAATGGTTGGACCAATTAAATCTGCATATTTTAAGTAACAGTGAAATTGTTACTAATTATATGAAAGAGCATTTACCTATGATAAAAGTAACAAAACTAGAAGGGACTTACTTACTATGGATGGATTTCAGAGCCTTTGGCTTAGATAACCAAAAATTAGAAAGCATTATGCATCACGAAGCACAAGTCTTTTTTGATGAAGGATATATCTTTGGATGCAACGGAAGTGGTTTTGAACGAATGAATCTAGCATGCCCAACAAAACCTATAATAGATGCAATGAATAGATTAAAGCTAACATTGGCAAAATATATTTAACTTTATAATAACAACAAAATTATTCCAATCATAAATATAATGAATTATTGTTCCTTTTAGCATTGACTGAAAAAAATATGTTTTTTATTTAAACAATATAGTACTGCAGGAGTTATTTTTCTGACTCCTGTTTAATTTGGCTATAAATATAAACTAAAATAGTAATTTAATAGTCTAAATATAAAGCTATTTATTTCAAAACAGGAGGAATATCCAATGTATGACTTTACAACAGTTGTATCTAGACATGATTCAGCAAAATGGTTGCAAATGAAAGAATGGAATCCAAATATTGAAGAGGGTATCATTCCATTTACTGTGGCAGATATGGAATTAAAACATCCACCAGAATTAATAGAGGGACTCAAAGACTTTCTAGAGGATGCAATATTAGGCTATGCAGTTCCAACTGTTTCATATACAAACTCTGTAATTCAATGGATGGAAAAAAGGCATAACTGGGGAATAAAAAAAGAATGGATTATAGAAACTCCAGGTGTTATAAATGCTTTTTTTAGTGCAGTGGGTGCATTCACAGACCCTGGAGATGGGGTAATACTCATGTCACCAGTGTATTACCCTTTCTATAAAGCAATAGAACGTAATGATAGAAAAGTAATTAATAATAATCTTGTCAGAAATACTAAGGGAAGCTATGAAATTGATTTTCAAGATTTGGAAGAAAAGGCAAAGGATCCCAGAACAAAATTATTATTATTTTGCAGTCCACACAATCCAGTAGGAAGAGTATGGAAACTGGAAGAACTGAAAAAACTTGGAGAA
>JGI994J12354_10000357_pt1 | contig 45206 bp, 41 predicted proteins | sample IntmicLarv3ML3BL_FD_12354 | JGI IMG/M metagenome (IMG submission 12354) | reverse complement strand
GCCGTGCAATCCTGCGCGCTTCCCGGCAACAGAGAGGTCTTGGCAGCAAAATCCCCCGGTGATGATGTCAACCGGGGGAACTGCCGCGCCGTTTATTTTATTAATGTCGCCGTAGTGCTGAACCTGCGGCATTCGTTTTGTTGTAACCCGAATCGGGAAAGGCTCAATCTCGCTGCTCCACAGCGGTTCTATCCCGCAGAGCAGACCGCCAAGCGGAAAGCCCCCGGAGCCATCGAAGAGTGAGCCGAGTGTTAAGTTATCCATCCTTCGCCACCTCCGTATAAGGAATGGTCACACCGTCCCGCTCCACCGTGATTTCAGCGGTGGGGTTGGCTCCACGAAACCGCTCCACTATTACATCCACAAACTTTTCATCCAATTCAATGGCGTAGCAAACCCGTCCCAGTTGCTCACAGCAAATGAGGGTGGAACCGCTGCCACCGAAAGGCTCAAGCACAATGCCGTTTGTCTGCGTGGAGTTTTGAATCGGAATCGCCAGCAGCGGAATCGGCTTCATCGTGGGATGTTTCTCCGAGCGTGACGGCTTGTCGCAGTTCCATATGGTGGACTGCTTGCGGTCACCGTACCAGTTGTGCTTGCCGCTCTTTTTCCAGCCGTAAAGGCAGGGTTCGTGGCACCATTGATAATCCGAGCGACCAAGGGTGAAGGTGTTTTTCGCCCAAATGCAGCACCCGGACAGTTTGAAACCAGCATCGTCAAAAGCCTTTCTGAACACCAGCCCTTTGCTGTCGGCATGGAACACATAAGCCGCCCCATCAGTGGCGAGAGCGGCTTCCATGTTCTTGAACGTTTCAAAAAGGAATTTGTAAAAATGCTCGTCAGTATCAAATTTGTCGTTTTTAATACTGCCCGCCGTTCCTTTATAATCAATGCCGTAGGGCGGGTCGGTCAATATTAGGTTTGCTTGTTTTCCTTGCATGAGGGTGGTGTATGTTTCGGACTTGGTGCTGTCGCCGCAAATAACACGGTGTTGTCCCAACGTCCAGATGTCTCCGGGTTTAGAAAAGGCGGGCTTTTCCAGTTCGCCGTCCACGTCAAATTCATCCTCGGCGGCTTCATCGGCCCCGGCGGCAAATAGCTTCTCTATTTCTTTTTCATCAAAGCCGGTCAGCTCAAGGTCAAAACCTAAATCTTTGAGTTCGCCAAACTCCAACGCCAGCATTTCCTCGTCCCACCCGGCGCTGAGAGCCAAGCGGTTATCAGCAAGGATGTAGGCTTTCTTCTGCGCATCCGTTAAATGTTCCACAAAAACGCAGGGAACTTCGCTCAGCCCCTCTTCCTTGGCCGCCATGATGCGTCCGTGTCCGGCGATGATATTGAAATCCTTATCAACAATGACCGGATTAACAAAGCCGAACTCCCTCAGACTGGAGCGAAGCTGTAAAATCTGCTCCTTGCTGTGGGTGCGGGCGTTGCGGGCATATGGGATGAGCTTGCCGATATCCACCTTTTCAAATCTTGTTGTGCTTTGCATTTTCTTCACGCTCCTTCCGAAGTTCCGCTTCAAAGCGGGCTTCTAAATCAAAAACGCTCTTACCTTCACCCTTCATTGGCGACGGCAAGCGCGTCTGTATGTCTTTCAGCTTTTGCCAGTATTCCGGCAAGTGCTTATAAATGCCTTTGAGTTCCCGCAGATTTTTATTGCGGCAGCACCAACAGGATACACGGTCGAGGATGGTGTAAAGTTCCACGCCGTTTTCATTCCAGTCATATCCGCCGGCGTAGCAATAATCAAGGCAGTCCTGTTCACTCATTCCCCAATCGGCAAGCGGAAAGGATTTTAATCCGCCGTAGTCCTTTTGCAACCGCGCGGTTTCATCGGCGGCAATGCCGATATACACATGAGCATCTTTGCTGTGCTTATCCAAGGCGGCGGTTTTGTATGTCGTTCCCCAGCGGCAGGAGCCGCCGCACCAACCGTAGCCTGTTTTGCCGCTTTTGGTCTGATGTTCGAACATCCTATAATCAAACGGCATATCGGGTTCAAGCTGCGTGAACACAATCCCTTTGCTTTCAAGCAGAGGCTTAATCCGATCCCGCAGATTATATATGGCTTGAAATTCTTTCCCGGTGTCGTAGAAAATAACCTCGTCCAGCGGATAGCCTTTTTCAAGGAGTTTTAGCAGCATAGCCAGACTGTCCTTGCCAAAACTCACATTGGCGATATGTTTTACACCCATGTCTAAAACCCCCTGTTCGTCAGCATTTCTAAAAATGCGTTTTTGCCTTCGTATTTCTCCTCACAGTTGCGGGAGATGATGAGCCAGATTTGGTTGTAGACCGTCATCATGGCTTTTTGATAATCCAGCGCCATATTCACATAGGGGCTGCGTTTGCCGGAAGCGATACGTCCCATCTTGCGGTTCATGTATTCGCACTCCAGGTACGCCCGCCGGAGGAACGCAAAATCCTCCAGCAGGTTGAGCGCCACAAAGTCCGTACACCCGGCTCCCTCAATCCAGTCGGCGAGCATTTTGTATATCTCGCTTGCCGGGGGTAAAACATCGCCGCCCTCCTTGGCGACCATGTCAAGGTAGGACGGCATTTTTGATGTTTGATTTTTTGATTTCGGCACGTTTGAATTATCCGTGTTTGATTTCTTTGAATTTCCGGCGTTTGAATTTTCAGTTTGTTTTTCACCGCTGAATTTCAAAGCCGTCAGTTCGCGTTTTCCGGGGTTACCCTCCAAGAGCTTGTCAGCAAGAGGTTTCTTGGGGCGACCTGCCCCGGTTCTTGCTCCTCCGCGTGGCACGGTCACCACCTCCCTTTGATTTTTGAATATGTTTGAAAAAAGTTTTTGAATTTGCGAAAATTCACAGGAAACCCCACGCCGTTGCACGGCTGGTGAGGCACAGAGAATGACACCCCGCTACCCGCGCCGGTTATTCTCAGCCAGGGTTATCCCGGAGTGACACGCAGTACAAAGAGCCATTAGGTTACCCTCGTCATGTGTTCCGCCGTCAGCCAGCAGTTTGATGTGGTGAACCTCCTGTGCCGGGGTAAGCCGTCCGTCCTTGTTGCACTGTTCGCACAGCGGGTGTGCTATGATGTAGCGGTCACGGATACGCTTCCACGCCCGGCCATAACGTTTGCGGGTGGCGGGGTCTCTCCTGTACTTCTCATACTCGCGGGTATCCTGTTTGGCGTGGTCTTCACAAAAGCGTCCGGTCACCAGCTGGGGACAACCGAGGTGGGCGCAGGGTTTCTTTGGTTTGTATGGCATTGGTTTTCCTCCGTTCGGGTAAAACAAAAGCCCCCACAGGAATACTCCCGTGAAGGCTTGGGCGATTTATTATTCTCGCAATTATAATGATAGCACAGGTTGCTTTGGAAAAACAGTGAAATAGTGTGCAATGCATTATCCGGCTATTGTTTTCGGTACAAACCGTTCCATTTCACGCAACGCCGTGCCGTGGATGATATGGATGTTGCGAACGCTGTAATACATCTCGGCAGCGATCTCCTCCCATGTTTTGCAACAGAGATAGCGAAGCTCCAGTAATATCCGATGCTCGGTAACCGGCACCCGCTGTAACGCTTCGGTGATTTCCCGCTTAATATCCACCAGAGTTTCAATGTCGGCATTGATTTCGGATTCCAAATCTAAAATCTTTACAACGACATCTTCCATACGATGGATGTTTCGGGTACCGCTGAAAGGCAAATCGCTGATGGTCGCCGTAGCTTTTTCTGCAAGACAGCGGAGTGATTGCACCTGTTCCAGTTTACTGTTGATGCGAAGGTCGATGCGGTAAGCCCGCGATAAGAAGTCTTTTGCATTCATCACGCGCTCCTCCTTTCGCCCTGCTCGCAACGGTTCCAAGAGACGTGGTTTTGCTTATCGCCGTTTGGTGTTGCGTTCAATAGGGATTTATGGTAAGGGCTGTCGGGGTTGCCGCACTCATACGCCGTCCAGTTTTTGTCGCTGGCGTTTTGGTCTTGCCGGGTGAACCGGCAGGAAATACATTTGATGGTCATAACAATTACCTCCGAAAATTTTTAGTCCACTCGGATTGGCAATGTTTGACTCCTTAGATTGACTCCATAGATTTACAATACGGCTTTGACCGCTTCGATCAGTGCCGACTGGGTTTTATCTTTTTTCGCCAGGGCTTTCATGACTTGCTCGTCAATCGTGTTGCGGGCGATGATATGATGAACCACTACCGACTCTGACTGCTGTCCCTGCCGCCATAACCGGGCGTTGGTCTGTTGGTATAATTCCAGCGACCACGTCAGCCCGAACCATATCAGCGTCGCGCCTCCTTCCTGTAAGTTTAGTCCGTGTCCTGCAGAAGCGGGATGGATAAGCGCTACCGGGAAGTCACCCCGATTCCAGCGTTCAATGCTCTCGGCGGTATCCAATAATGTAAAGGGAATGTGCAATTTCCGCAGCCGCTCTTTTATACGCTCCAAGTCATGCTTATACCAATAAGCCACCAGCGCGCTGCCGGACACAGTGCATTGCTCCAATAAATCCTCCAAGATATCCAGCTTACGGTCATGGATTTTCACTGCGTTACCGTCAACATCATAGACAAACCCGTTCGCCATTTGAGATAGTTTGTTCGACAGCGCGGCGGCATTGGAAGCGTCTATATCAATCTTCCCATCCTCCGTTTGAAGTTTTAACACCATATCGTTTTTCAGGGTGTCGTATTTCTGCCGTTCATTGTCCGGCATTTCCACCTCATGTTTGATGGTAAGAAGCTCCGGCATTTCTAAGTAATCGTCTGCTGTCATGGAAACCGTGATGTCCGATATGAGTTTATGGATTTCCGATTCGGCATCCGGTTTTGGCTTGTAACTAAATATCACCATGCCGTTGCGCTTGTCGGGAATAAAGAAACGGTCGCGGTATTGCCCGATGAATCGCCCCAGCCGCTGTCCCATATCCAGCAAACGAAACTGCGCCCACAGGTCTAACAAGCCGTTGCTGGTGGGAGTAGCGGATAACAGCACCACCCTTTTAACTTTAGGACGCAGTTTCATAATTGCCCGGAACCGTTTTGTCTGATGGTTCTTGAAAGAACTGCTCTCATCGATAATCAGCATATCGAAGTCGAGACGCGCGCCGCTCTCCTCAATCAGCCACTGCACATTTTCACGGTTCAGCACATAGATGTCGGCTTTCCGTTCCAACGCCGCCAGCCGTTCCGCCGCCGTCCCGATGGCAACAGAAATCCGCAGGCTTTGGAGATGTTCCCATTTGGCGATTTCCTCCCGCCATACATTCCCGACACGCAAAGGACAGATGACCAGGGCTTTCCGAATCAGGAAACGGTCATGCATAAGCTCAAACAAAGCTGTAAGCGTTGTGATTGTTTTCCCAAGCCCGCAAGCAAGGAACAGAGCCGTCTGCGGATTGTCTACGATGAACTCCGCTCCAAACCACTGGTATTCATGCAGATCGCTTTCGTTAAGTTGATATTCCATTTCGTATGTCCTCCAATATCTCCGCTATTTGCTCCGGGTGGTCAAGCAAATATACCTTTTGTCCCAGTTCCTGTAGTTGCTCTATACGCCGTAGTTGTAATGGACTGAGGTTGCATCCCGGCGCTTTAACCTCTACAAACCCGATTTTACCGCCCGGTAAAAACACAATCCTGTCCGGCATCCCATCGAATCCGGGGCTTGTGAACTTAGGGGCGTGACCGCCAGCATTCTTTACCGCTTGTACGAGTTTTTGTTCAATCGCTTTTTCTCTCATCATGTTTTCCTCTCTGAACAAGAACAGCTTGTTCAAATAATCTGTTGTTCATGGTGGTTGTTCAGCCTTAAACCCTTTATCCATCGGCTTTTTTGGTTGTGGTTGAACAAGTGCGTTCGAAAATTCCATATATATGTGCAGGGGCGTATTCACGCATTTGCTTGTGTACATAGGCACTCATAATTTAAGATTTTTGCTTTATATAAGGAAAGTTGTTCACTTGTTCAGTAACCTACCGAAACTACTGTATTATCAAGGCTTCGTGAGCCGAACAACCACAGAACAACCCTGCGAACAGCCTGAACAAGGCTATTTGCGTTCATAGATGCGTTGGCGACCATAGAGCGGCAAAGTTACAAGTTTGCCCGTCTTTTCCCAGCTCTCAATACGCACCATAATGGCGGCTATCGCATAACTTTCAATTGGTTTGATTTCCTCCTGCCGTTTGCCGAAACACTCCGTCCAAATTTCGATATTGCTGACAGTATCACGGCGATTCACGCCCACAGGTTGGGTTGGATCGTTTGGAGAATGGATGTATTCACGCCGATTATAAATGTCCATACTCTCCCAAGTCTCGGGTAATAATGTATCGAGGTACTTACGCACCAAACCCTCGCGCTCATCAGACTCCATGGCATTCTGCTGCGCTAAAGCCGCCGCGTCCGCCACTTCACCTTTAAGGTACAATTCCTCGCCGGCATCATAGATTTTGATAGCCTCCGCCCAGATTTGGTCTGCCGTCTCTTGAGTCAAATCCCATGGCTTGTATTTAGAATTGCCGTATGTTCTAACCGGCCAAAAACGGCGGTTGCCCGTGATGTCCCGTAAGAAACCGTCTTCGCTATTGGTTGTGCCGATGATAATACATTGGCGTGGATGGCTTTCCACGGTTCTGCCGAAGGAGGGGCGGTATTTGTCATCGGTACGGCTGGCAAAGGACTTCACCGTTTCTACTTCGACTTTTTTTAACCCCGCAAGCTCGGACAGTTCCAGCACCCAGTTCCCTTGGAGCTTTTCGGGAGCGGTTTTATCCTTCATGTCGGAGATGGAAAGACTATCTGAATACCATTTGCCGCCGAGCTTGAAAAGGAGCGTGGATTTGCCAATGCCTTGAGAGCCGCTAATAACGAGGACGGTATCGAATTTAACACCGGGATTTTTTACTCTCGCTACCGCCGCCGCTATGGTTTTACGGGTGACGGTTCTCACATACGGCGTGTCCTCCGCACCGAGGTAGTCGATAAGGAGGGTTTCCGCCCGTTTCACGCCATCCCACGGAGGCAGGGCTTCAAGATAATCCAAAATCGGATGATAGGATCGGTCGTCTGATACTTTAGTCAAAGCGAGTTCAAAGTTTCGTGCTGTGAATGTGCCGTAATGGTTTTCAATGTATGCAACTAACTGAGCGGTATCGGCATCCCGCCATGATGGGAAAGGCCTATCCCAAGGCAAGCTATCGCCGAACATCTGATTAGCAAGACGATTGTAACGGATACCCTGCAAAGCCTCATCGTTATTGAGAATTAAAAGCAGATTACCCAGGGTGTTTTTTAGAACTGTTGAACGAGGCTCATATTCAAGTTGTTTCTGCCAGTTGCTATCTTTGAAATCCTCCGATGCCTGAGACAATCGCTCTTGGGCGATTACGAGTTTTACGTCCTCATCCTGCATTGCCAAATCCCGCATTGCTGTAAAGGATTTTTTATCGTCAAGCTCGCTGAACTTATGGAGCCGGACAAGGTCAAAAGCGTTGCACAGCTTTCCGGCGGCAGGGTCTGAGGCGTGGTGGGAAAACGCGAACTTTCCGTTTTCATAGATGATCAGTCCTGCCAAAGAATCGGCGGATTTGAGTTGATAGCGTCCTTCTATCGCTGACGGCTCATAAACATCAGGCAGATATTTTTCAACAACACTTTCGATGGAGTATGTTTTGCAGAACGCGCCAACCCAGTCGTTCTTGCTTAACGGGTTTTGTTGTTGCTTGATATCCCGTTGCGCGACCTCGCTTTCCGTCGCCCCGGACGGCCATTGACTGACATCTCTCCAATCGTCATATTCTGCTAAGATGGAATCAATATCCAGCGGCTCACCGTCATTTTTTTGGAAGTCGAACACGCCGTTTTCAGGACAGGACGGCCAGTACATCATGCGGTTAACTTCATAGGAACAGGGGTCGAAGTATTCAATCCCGATTTTTTGAGCGAGTTTTCGCATAACGGGCGGATATTCGTCCGGCTTCACTTTGCGGCTGAACGCCACGACCAGGCGGTATCGCTGATTCTCGGGTGTATGGGAATGGGTGGTGTAAGTATGCCAGAGGGTATCCGGAAGAACCGCCTGCACCTGTTCGGGGAAGTTAACATCATCGGGAATATGATCGGCATCCGCCATACCGAAAGACAATGCAATGACATTCTTGATTTTGCGGCTGCCTTGACGGAGCATGGCAGGGACGCATCCGCCGTGATCCTTGAGTTCGTCGCGTTTGGTCTTAGAGAGCTTCGGATACTCCTCTGCTGTTTCGGTAGTACGGATGGGGTGGCTGTTTTTTTCTTCCAGCCACGCCCATGTCCGTGTTTGGTTTTTATATTTGAGACTGTCCTTGCGGTCGGTTACCGCAATATCAATTTGAAAATCCATCATATCCATCCTCCTCAAAATCTTGCACCGCTTTCGCGTTTTTGTCGCTTTCGATCCTTGGCAATACGCCGTGGGATTTCAATATCTCGTAAAGAAACAATCTCCCTTTTTGCGTCCAATAGGTATGTGGTTTCGCACCCGGTTTCCCCGTTTTATGATCTGTATAATTATGAGTTTTCGTCTGCGTGTAACCGCATTCGGCATATTTCTGATACAGCACCCAAACATCACCGACTTTATACTGGATACCGATTTCATGGAGATAATTGTTGAACCACACGCCGGATTTTCCATAATCTTTTGCGATAACGGTAATCGCCGTAAGCCCTGTGCATTGCAGAATGAGGTCGTAGTAAGTAGCTTTGGGCTTAAGTTCCGCTATTTGCTGTTTTTGAACCGCCATAGCTGCCGAAAGAGCGGCATTCTTGGCGCGTTCATCTTTTAACGCTGTGGCCGCTTGGATAAGTAAATCGGGATTGGCGAGTAAATCCTCGGCGGCGTATAAACCGTGCCTGCGTATAGACGGTAACACTTCATGGGTTACCCAGCGCTTGAACGCCTTTGCTTCCGGCTTATCGGAGCGGAGGATGACGTTGTAGAGACCAGGTTCATTAACAGCGTACATTTCACGCATTTGACCACCTGAGTGGAGTCTGACTCCAGTCAGCTCATCTTCGTCTATACGCTCTGCTACACGCCGCACATCTCCAATTTCGAGAACATCACACACGTCTTTCAGCACCCACCAGGGTTCATCATTTTGCATAACCATGCGAACTTCGTTTTGTTGAAAAGTAAATATTTGTAGATTGTTCATCTCGAAACCTCCATAAAATTTTCATTGAAATACCGAATCGGCATTCCGCGGTTTTCCGCTTTGGCGATCTCCCGTGCCATGCCCTGACTGATGGTTTCACCAAACACCCAAAGTTCATCGCATTTAGCCAAAAGCACCAATGCGAACTTCAAACCGAGTTCACGACTGGAGGGATCACTGTCATCCATAAACTGCGGATAATGCAAATGCGGTGCGAGAGGGATGCAGCCTTTGTTGACTGCGAATTTGCAATACTCCCGCGCCCGGTGAATATTGTTTTCCACATCCCCGGCGAAAGGTGATGCGATATACACCAGCAGCAGATACTTTTTTATTACTTTTTCTTCACGGCTTATGTTTGCGAAGGCTTGACCTGCCGTCGGGTCTGAATAGCCTTCAGCGTTTTTATAACTGTTCATAGGCTTTATTTCTCCTTCCATTCCTTGCGGAATACATTTTTGTGGTTGCTGCCTGATGCGAAAAATAGATACTCACCGAGGGGAGCGCATCCGCCTGAATACCATTCCGTCAATACCTCACGGGCAATCTCATAATCATTGGCAGTCGGCACGTTACCCGGACGATAGCCGATGAATTGTTTGGGTGCGGTGATAACCGCTTCAATGCTGTCGCCGAATCTGCTATCGCTAACACGGTTGCAGATAACCTTGACCACTTCGCACTTGTCATCGTGCTGTTCGTCATAGCACTCACCACGCAGCGTCCTTGCCACCAATTCAACCTCATGTTCGGGAACAAGTGGCGGTTGAGATGTCGATTCAGGTGGTACGGTTGGCGCGACACGGGAATTTGTGGATGTCGGTGCAGCGGTTTCTTTTTGCGGTTCCGGCTGTGCGGTTGGTGAACACCCACACAGGACAGCAACAAGCAGTGCTACCGACAGCATTAAAATATTCTTGCGCTTCACTTTTTCACCGCCAATCTTCGCTTCGTGCATTCGCAGCAAAGAACCGCCGTCCCAAGCAGGTCTATTTCACCGTCTGCAAACGCCTCAGCAAGGTCGACTTGAACTTCTTTACCGCAGTCGGGGCAGCGGCAATAGACATTTTCGTCTGTGATTTCCGTGATCACCTCTGCGTACCCAAAGTTTTGCTTAACATAGAACATTTGAAACACCTCCGTTTTTACAGTAGGGTAGAAAAAACCGCCCTCTATCTTTCCAAGGACAGAAGAGGGCGGTTTGAGTACCGAAGCTAATCTTTTTTATAAAAATCTGAAATGAAACCCTCGGCACGAAGCGGCAGCCCCTTAGCCCAGTCGGGTAAACGGCACATTTGCTGACACACGACATCCAGCGACATTCGCAGGTCTGCTTCGATGACGATTTCGTCGTGGACGTGCATAACAATAAAACAATGCCGTAACGTGTTCATGGCGTGATAAAGAATATCGCGGGCGACAGCCTGGGTGATGTTCTCCACGAACTTGGGACCGTAGCTGTCGAGCCGTTCCCATTTTTTCGTGCCGCCGACACCTTCGTAGGTGACCGACTCGCCGCCGAATTGGTTTTCTCCGATGCGGGGCTTTACATAAGCCAGCCGCCGACCGCTGGGCAGGGTGATAAACAGGAATCCGCTTTGATAAGTAAACTTGATATTGCGAACTTCGGTTGATGCTTTCTCCTTGACCGCTTTTTTGACGGCTTTGTCCACATCCCACCAAAAACGCACGATATTTGGATTGGCTGACCGCCATGCGTCAACAATCGGCTTTAGGTCTTCTTCCTGCAACCCCATATCCAATGCGCCGAACGCTTTTAACGCGCCGACCGAGCCGCCGTACCCACAAGCCAAAACCGCAATCTTGGACTTTTGGCGCAGTGGCGATTTTTTATCCACGCTGCCAGGTTCGGCGTTGAACATTCTCTCGGCGTTTCGGATATATAAGTCCTGTTTGGCAGCATAGGCGTCCAACACCCATTGCTCCCCGGCAAGCCAACCAAGGATGACAGCTTCGATGGAAGAGAAGTCAGCGACCAGCAATTTGCGGCCATTTTTCGGGATAAATGCCGTGCGTATGAGTTCCGATAACACCTCCGGCACGGAATCATATAGTAATTTCACCGTGTCAAAATCGCCGTTACGGACAATACTTCGTGCCTGATCCAAGTCGGGCAGATGGTTTTGCGGGAGGTTTTGTGGCTGGAGCAATCTGCCTGCCGCCCGGCCGGTACGGTTGGCTCCATAGAATTGGAACAGACCTCTGACACGTCCATCGACACAGACGGCGTTTTCCATTGACTTGTATTTCGAGACAGACGACTTCGCCAGTTGCTGACGGAGTAGGAGTGCCTCACCCAAGGGTTCAGGTGCCGTCTTAAGTAAATCGATAACCGTCTTTTTACCGAGGCTGTCGACCTCTAATCCATTGTCCGCCAGCCACTGTTTCATCTGCGCCACGGAGTTCGGGTTATCAAGCTCTGTGAGTTGTTGCATTTTTTGCAATAACTCGAACCGACTGAGCTTATCGGCAGCGATAGCGTTTCTGACGAGGATCATATCCAACGCAACGCCCCGGTCGTTGATTTCCTGGTCGAGCCTATATTCTTCCCAAATGCTATCCGGCACGGGGAACTTGGCGAGTTTTTTCTGTATCGCCGTTTCCACTTCGACATCACGTTTGTTATATTCTTTAAACGTTGCCCATTTTTCGGGATCGTGTTCCGGTAGATTACGGGTAAGCTGTCCATTGGCGGCGGTGGGATTACAAGGCTTGCAAAAATACCGGATCAAATCTCGTCCTTCTTTAAGTTTCTGTTCTTCCAATCCAAGCACAGCACCCGCTCCATCCAATGAGAGCGGCAAACCCATCGTTGCCGACCAGATCATTGAACACCGCCAACTTGTGGGGTTGAGATATGTTGCCTTGCCGAGGACTGCTGCGGAGTGGTGATTGTCAGCGAAAGGGTCAAGGCTGATGCCCATATCCGATAAATACCAGGATAGGCAAACCCGCTCGAAGTTGGCGTTGTGCGCCCATTTTTCCACATCGTCATCTGTCATCGCTTCGATGATTTCCAGCGGTATGGTTTCGCCGTTTGCAAGATCGACAACCTGAACCTTGCCGTCGTCAACGGAGTAGGCAAAAAGCAGGATTTCAAAGTCGGGCGATTCACAATAGCGATAAACTCCGCTTTTGACGAGGTCAACAGACGAAAAGGTTTCAATATCAATACTAATCGTTTTCAATATTTGTCCTCCGTTCATATGGCAAACGGGCGGCGCGTTTGACCACACCGCCCGTCTCCATTCTTGTTTTAGTTGAGGAAATCGTCCTCATCAGCCGTTGCGAATTCGTCGTCAAAATCGTCTTCGGCTCTTGTCCTGCCGCCCAGCGGTTCTCCGTCACGAACTTTCTGTATGTTTTGGAGTCCGCAGGCGATGCCTTTGTTGCCGTTGCTGTTGAAAGCATAAAACGAGAGAGACACGCGGGCATATACGCCGGAATAAATCTCGCTGGTTTCAAGAATCGGTTGGCGGCTGATATCCACCACGCCGGGAGCGGTGCCGCTGTTGGCGTTGACGAACCAGCAACCTGCGTAGGCTTCATCGTCAGGACGTTCGGTGTCGCCGTCGCGGAGCGGGGTTTTCAAGGAAGCGAGAGTCGGCACGGATTTTCCGTTACCTTTGAGTTTGGACTCGCCTTCTTCATAAGCCGCTTGAATCGCCGTTTTGATTCTGTTGACCGTAACGGCATCGGTTTTGGGGATCAACACACTGGTGCTGAATTTGGGTGCACCACCGTTGATGCTTTTTGCCTGCCAGATGTTGGCGTAGCTCAGGCGGCACACGCCTGTGACCACCTTTGTGAGGTTGACTTGGTTTTGCTTGTTGTTACTTGTGTTTGACATGATAAAAATCTCCTTTAATTTTAGATTGAGTCGGCGAAATCGTCCGCCGCCGTGTTGATGTGCAGTATTTGCCGCTTGTCCGAATCAGGAACAAGCACGGGTTTGCCTGCGGGCTTTTCGATCAGTCCGCCGAGTGTTTCTTCAAATCGCTTTTTACCGAGTAAGCCGGTCATAGCGGTAATGCCGAGGACTTTATGTTCAAAGGGGTCAAATCCGATCCCTTTAACCGCTCCCGCCACAGCGTCCTCATCTGTGTACTTGCGGTTGCTTCTGCCTTCGACGACTTTCCAGCCGTCAAAGAGGGTTCCTTTGACGGCCTCGCCAAGAGCGAACGCCTTAATATCCGACGCCCAGGAGACCAGTTCATCGATTTTGCCGAGGATGACCGCTATCTCGTCATTTTCCAACAGCGCGGGATCAGCGAACTCGTGAGCGGCAAGAGCGAGATTGGCGTTGGCGCGTTCCCGGCACTCGGATCGTGCTTTGCAGAACCGGCAATGATCGCCGGATTTGTAGTCGCCGTCACCATCCCACGCGAGTTCGGCGGTGGGCTTTAGATTTTCATTCGCCCAGGTTTCAAGCTCATCGCGGGTAATTTCCCATGTGGAGCAATTGTTAAGCCGAGGTTGGAAAATACTCATGCGTACCGTATTGATGGGATACAAGTCCCCGAACATCTCCAGCGCGCCGAGGGAGTAAATCCGAAGCTGGTCGTTTCCGACAGCGTCCACGGGGACACCCCTGCCATACTTGAGATCGATGATGTGCAGTACGCCGTCTGAGATAATAAGCACGTCGCAGGTGCCTTTGCATTCGGGGATGAAGCGAGTACAGTCCACTTTCTGTTCCACATAAACCTTCGGATCACGAAGTCCCTCCAGCTGCTCCAGTACGAAACTGACGTAGTCTTCGCTGTGTTCTTCCATTTCGGGGTTATAGAACGATAGGTTTTCTGTGGGGTCTTGTGCTTTAATGCCCAGGGCAGTCCTCAATTTGTACTCGCAGAGTTCGTGAGCGGCTGTGCCTTCAGAGGCGTAATCGGAACCGGTGTCGGGATAATCCTCCGTCAACCGTGCCGATGGTGGGCAGTTCAGCCAGCGGTGACTTGCTGAGGGTGATAGAAGAGAATGTTTACCCATCACAATCCCTCTGCGTCTTTGAGAAGAGAAGCGTATTTGCCGGGGTCGATTTCCGACAGTTTCGCGGCACCGTGCTTCTCCAGCAGTTCCCGAACTTTGTCGGTATGACCGGCGCGGGATTTTTCTGCCAGTACCGCCCGCACCTGCTCCAGCGTGATTTCCGGCGCTACCGGAGTTTTTTCTTGACCACCGCCGAACATTTCCGTTAGTGAATCCGCGATACCGAGGAGCGTTTCTCCGCAGCGCCTAATTTCGTCCGTAATAGCGGACAACTCTTTGACTCGTCCCATATGGCTTACCTCCTTCCAATTTTTCTATCTGCCTGTATTCCCGTTTGGCAAGATTCTGTGCGAGCCGTTTGGATACCACACTGATGGCGGATAAAATTCCGATTAACTCATCGGTCTGCGCGTTCTTACCGCATTCGATACAGTCATTCACCTTGTTTTGAACCACTTGATTCACCTCCGTTTCCGAGAGTCTAAAACCGCCCTCTATCTTCCCAAGGACAAAAGGGAGCGGTTTGAGTACCGACAATCAGGAGTTCTTGTAAATTTTTCTGAGCTTCTCGTTTTCGGAGAGCTTTCCGAGTAGCTTGGTTTTGCGCTTGTTGATTGCCTTTTGAGTGATGCCAACACTTGCGGCGATTTCCCGTTCGGTTTTCCCCATGTAGAAAATGTCGTGGATTAAGACTTTTTCTTCTTCCGACAGTTCTTCTATGGCCTCAAATAGGGCATCTAAAATTGCTTGCTGGCAAACGGCAGCTTCGACATCCTCGTCGGACGGAATATCAAAACCGTTCCTGCCTTCGCTTTCATTAGCCAGCGCATCGTCAATGAGCTTGTCTAACGAAAGAGGGATCGTACCGTCGGCAGTTTCCCGCTGAATGCGCTTTTTCTCCTTCCAAACAGGTTGCTTGTACGCTCTGTAGGTTTCTTCAGATACCGGGACTTTTTCGCCTTTAATAGGCAGGTAAAATTGTTTTTTCATGTGATTTACTCCTTAGAAATAATTTTTTTGGGAGAGAACGCTCTCTCCGGGCTTCTGAGACTTCTGAAATCACAGGCGGCGGGCGTTGGTAAATATGAATTGACATGACTTGACTCCTTTGGTGGAAAATAAAAACGACCATGGAACAACCCTTAAGGGGCTGTCCGCACGGTCGTCTAAGCAATCTGGCGGTGAGTATTTGTCTCTACGTTATGGTTGAAATACTACGCTGCGGTTTTATAACAATCACTTCTTCGGGGTTGTTGCCTGCTTTATAACAAAGCGTACAACCTTCTCGGGGGACAGGAAACTGTCGAATATTTCTGCCATCAGTGATGGTCATGTTGTAGGATTTAATATCCAAAATCCCGTATAATTTGCCTTTTGGCGTTCTGATTTCCATTTGCGTACTCTCCTTGTTTTGAAATAGAAATAGCCGGATATATCACGATTTCTCGTAACACATCCGGCTATTTGGTCACTCGTATTCGGTGCCGTTGCTCGGTATGGTTCCTATACTGCTTTTTTCTTTTGCTTTTCCTCGCAGTCTCTTTCGATTGTCTCAACACTTCGGCAGTGTTGGCACTTGATTTTTACTACCGTTCGATCCTTCCACTCTAAATCAAAGATTCGCTTTTTGCAGCTCGGACACTTGACGACTTCTTCCATCGGGCGCTCCTTTCTCTTGCAACACCGCTAATCCGCTATGTTGCGAAGTTAATAAGTAAAAAAAATATAGGCTTCTTTCGTTGGTATGATCTCGCTACTCCCTCAAACAATATCCGCGCTCTTCCAAGCGAATACTTGCAGACTGCTTTGACACCTCAAAGAACTCTGCCAATTTGTTAATGACAAAGTAGCCGAGGCGAAAATACGAAGGAATATCCGCATATTCGAACTCTTCAATAAAATGGTTGACCATTGTGTCAAATTGTTTAGGTGGCATAAGAATACGTGGGGCAATACCCCGTGCCTGCCATTCCATCCAATCATTATCCGTCCAGTTGGTCTTGTCCGATTCGTCGTACTCACGGATGTCGCTGATAATTTTTAAAGACTTTTTGGGGGCGACAACAGACACAGCGATATGATAATCTCTGTGCTTATGCCAATGGAAACATTCATGAGCAATGGTATTGTTTTTGCACCCCTCATTGCGTTTATCAATAGTATCCGGGTCGATAATCATCGTGCCAAAGCGAACCTTGTACGGACGGTATTCATCGTTCTCTTTGTCATAGATATCTTCAACCCCGTTGGTAAAGCACATTTGTCCGAGAATGCTAAAATCCTCAGATAACCGTCTTTCCACAACGCGCAATTTCAAACGCTGACGAGCTACCCTTAAAATAGGCACTGCCATAGGTTCAGCCAGAGCTTCTGGGTAGTATTTTTTCAAAAAAGCAACCGCCTCATTATCGAAGTTTTCCCGGCAAATATGCGGTGCATTTGATTCAAGTAAAACTGGCATAGCGTTCCTCCGTTGTTAATCCTTATTATCGATATCCTCAAATACTTTTTTCCAAAAGTCATCACCGAGATTCTTTTCAGTTGCCCGGCGCAGGGCTTTTCGAACATGAGGTAGTTCTGTGGACATCAGATAGTCGGGCAAATCCGGTGCCGCAGCATCTCGTTCTCGCCCGGCGAGATCAAGCATTTCTGCTTTCTCTTCTGGGTTAAGTTGAAGGACGATTGCAATTTTTTCAAGAATATGCATTTCGGGCGGATTGCGCCTGCCCTTGACGATGTCAGAAAGGTAAGAAGCGGTCATACCCATTGCCTCCGCAACATCCTTTAGCCTGATGTCTTCACCGCCGGAACCGCGCCCTTTCCTTTTGCTGTCGATGTAAGCTCCAAATTCTCCTGCCATGTGTAAGCTCCTTTCTGGTGACGGCTTTTCGCCGCACAGCCAATCAGCAACTTCGCTGATATGCGAATATTATAGCATGAGCAAATATAGCTTGTCAAGCACTTTTTGAAAAAACGCAGAAAAAATCGAAAAAGCACTGTGATAAACGAGAAATCAAGCGGGACTAAAAATAATTCGAGCAATCGCATCATTTCGTATTGATTTATTAGTCGAAAGGTGCTATACTATTGAAGGTTGCTTTTGAAGCAAAGAAACCGAAAGCGAGGTATGCAAATGGATATCAGTTACAAAAGGCTCTGGAAGCTCCTAATTGATAAGGATTTAAAGAAGAAAGACCTCCCCAAACTGGCGGGTATCAGTTCCGCTTCCGTCACAAAACTCGGAAAGAACGAAAACGTCAACACGGAAATTTTGCAAAAAATATGCCGCGCTCTTGACTGCGATATATCCGATATTATGGAGATGACGGAACAAAAACAAGGAGAATAACGCTTATGCCGTATACGCCACATCAGGTTCGCTTTTTCGCTGAGCAACTCATGCTTCAGCGGCCACAAAATATAATAGAAGGGCTGACTTCTTCCATGTCCGGGGTAAAGGTTGACTTGAACCCCCACCAAGTAGATGCGGCGTTGTTTGCGCTGCAGTCGCCCTTATCTAATGGGGCGTTGTTGGCGGATGAGGTCGGACTCGGCAAAACTATTGAGGCGGGACTTGTGCTGGCACAATACTGGTCGGAGCGCAAACGAAAAATCCTGTTAATTGTCACGGCTTCCCTTCGTACACAGTGGAGAGCCGAGCTTGAAGAAAAATTCTTCATTAAATCTGAGATACTGGAATCGAAAAATTATAATAGAGCAAAGAAGGATATCCCCGGTTGTAATCCCTTTGAAATGACGGACACCGTGGTTATCTGTTCATACAATTTTGCTTCTTCCAAAATGAATGACATCCGAGCGATTGACTGGGATTTGGTCATCATGGACGAGGCACACAAGCTGCGGAATGTTTATAAAAACAGTAATGTGATGGGCAACAATTTAAAAACAGCCCTTCGCAATTGTAAAAAGCTACTTCTTACCGCAACGCCTTTACAGAACAACCTAATGGAACTATATGGCTTGGTTAGCTTAATTGACGAGCGTGTTTTCGGCAGCGTTGATGTTTTCCGTGAGATGTATGTCAACGGCATTGCCGATATTGATTTGCGCAACCAGCAACTCAAACGACGACTACACAATTTTTGCAAACGCACTCTTCGTGAACAGGTAGAGGGCTATGTTAATCCGCCTTTTACAAGCAGAAGAGCGATTCTGCATGAATATACCCCCAGTCAAGCTGAAGAAGAACTGTATAACAATGTATCTGAATATCTGCAACGCGATAATCTTTACGGCTTTCCGCAACGCCAACGAAACCTATTGATGTTGGTCGCCCGTAAGTTACTGGCGTCATCCTCAATGGCGATTCACGGAACCCTTTCCACCGTAATTGAGCGTCTGAACCTGAAACTGGATGACTATAATTCATTACTTGAACCCGGTGATTTTGACGATTATGACGGCGTTGAAGAATTGATTGACGAAGAGTCGGGCGACGATAATGACGGTGCAACTGAGGAAATTGAAACCGACTGCGAAGCAATCAAAAAGGAAATCGAAGAATTACAGCGTTATGCCGACCTTGCTGCCAGTATCACCACCAACGCCAAAGGTGACAACTTGCTGCTTGCTCTTGAGGAAGGCTTCAAGATGAACGAGAAACTTGGAGGCAAACGCAAAGCTGTCATTTTCACGGAATCCAAGCGTACACAGCGTTACCTCATGAATCTTCTCACACAGTGCGGATACGCTGATAAAATTGTATTCTTAGATGGCTCGAACACCGATCCGAAATCCACCCGCGTTTATAAAGAGTGGAAAGAACGACATAAAAGCGACGGTGCCGCTTCCGGCTCCATCGCCGCTGACAGAAAGTCGGCTATCGTGGAGGAGTTCCGTGACCGTGCAGAGATTTTAATTGGAACCGAAGCCGCCGCCGAAGGCATCAACTTGCAATTCTGCAATATTGTCGTCAACTACGACCTGCCGTGGAATCCACAGCGTATCGAGCAACGTATCGGGCGTTGTCACCGCTACGGACAAAAAAACGATGTCATCGTCATCAACTTTTTAAACCGTGCCAATGCCGCCGATATTCGAGTGTTTGATATCCTCTCTCAAAAATTCAACCTCTTTGAAGGGGTGTTTGGTTCTTCGGATGAAGTGCTGGGTGCAATTGAAAGCGGTGTAGAATTTGAAAAACGCATATTGGGAATCTACCAAACTTGCCGTAGTCCAGAAGAAATCCAAGCAGCCTTTGATGCTTTAAAAACCGAACTATCCGACCAAATTGATGAGAGAATGACTGAAACCCGCCACTCCATTTTAGAAAATTTCGATGAAGAGGTTGCTGTCCGCCTGAAAGACTACGACACCAAGGCGAAGGCGGGACTTAGCAAATTTACCCGCTGGCTGTGTGACTTCTTTGTTATGTGGGGTGCGGAACAAATTGAACCGCTGGACGAATTCCGCTTTGCCTACATAGAAAACGGTGAACGCAAAACATATAACCTTAATTGGCGGGATGCCGAAGAACACTGCGATGAATTTCTTCGGCGAGACGGCGAACTCTGTAATAAATGGCTGGTCGAAGCAATGCAGACCAATGTTCCGACTGTTACTATACATTTCGAACACTCTGTTTTACCACAAGCAGACCATATTAGCTTTTTAGATAATCACTCCGGATTAAAAGGCGTGCTTTCACTGGACAAGCTAACCCATAAAGGAATTAAAAACGAGGAGCACCTCATCGTGTCCGTAATTACTGAAGACGGCACGGATGTGGATGCCGATATGGTTGCTCGGATTATGGAGCTTTACGCCTCCATCGTCGGCGAATGTTCACCTGAAACTGAAGAACTGATAAGGATTCGCAACGCTGGAATCCAAAAAGAGAAAGATGGCATTGCCGACCGCAATAAAACCTACTTTTTAGAGCAGGTAGAAAAGCTGGACGGTTACAGCGAAGACTTGAAAGAGGGCTTGCAAAAGCAACTTAAAGTTCTAAAAAAAGAAATAACCGAAAAACGTAAGACGTTCCGCACTTCAAAAGACATCTTGTCGTTGGATGAAATGCTGGCACTTCGCAGCGAGATTACCGCCATGGACGAAAAACGCCAAAAGATGGAGCGGGACATCAACTTGGAAGAAGAACGGATTAATATCGAAAACGAAGCCTTGCAAGAAGACATCCGCCGCCGCTTAGAGGGCGAAATAAAAACAGAAACCATTATGACCTTCTCTTTTGAGATTGTATAGGGGGATTTTACAATGAGCGATCAAAAATTTAAGGGGAAAATCAGTGCGAAGGGTACGGAAATCACGGTGCTTTCTCAAGGCACAGAAGATGATTTTATCAGCCTTACCGACATCGCAAGGTATAAAAATAAAGAAGAACCAAACGCAGTTGTTGCCAACTGGCTAAGAAACAGGAATACCGTAGAATTTCTTGGCGTTTGGGAGCAACTTTACAACCTCGATTTTAAACCCCTCGAATTCGAGGGGTTTAGGAGCGAAGCCGGATTAAATGCTTTTACGTTATCGCCAATGAAGTGGGTAAACACCACCAACGCAATAGGCATCATTGTAAAAGCCGGACGAGGCGGCGGCACATATGCTCACAAGGACATCGCTTTTGAATTTGCTTCTTGGATTTCAAACGAATTCAAGCTGTATATCATCAAAGATTATCAACGGTTAAAAACGGACGAAAACAGCCGCATTTCCCTTGACTGGAATGTTAAACGCATTTTAGCAAAGGTTAATTACCGCATTCACACCGATGCCATCCGGGACAATCTTATCCCGCCGGAAGTCACCAATCGGCAGAAGTCCTTTATGTATGCGGATGAGGCCGATTTGTTGAACACTGCTTTGTTCGGCATGACCGCCGCCGAATGGCGTAAAACCAACCCTGATAAAGACGGCAATATGCGTGACCACGCTACGATTGAACAATTGCTTGTGCTTGCCAACCTTGAAAATATCAATGCTCTTTACATTGGTAAAGGCATAGCGCAGCCTGAGCGCATCGCGGAGCTTAACCGCCTTGCCCGCCAGCAACTCACGCAATTGCTGGATAACGCCAGTATGAAAGGCTTAAAAGCGCTTGATGCACCGAAAACGGAGGAATGAACAATATGCAAAAACTTGAACTCACATGGATTGGTAAAGGGCAGGAACCGGCGGTAGAGCCGCGCATTCTGCTGCATGATTCTTCAAAGGACTACGGTGACCCCACCGCCGATAATATGCTTATTCACGGGGACAACCTGCTTGCGCTCAAGGCGCTGGAGCAGGAGTTCGCCGGGCAGGTGAAATGCATCTATATCGATCCTCCGTATAACACGGGTAGCGCTTTCGAGCATTACAATGATAGTCTTGAACATTCAACTTGGTTGTCTTTAATGGTACCGCGTCTAAAACTATTATGGGAACTTCTTTCTGATGAAGGCAGTATTTGGATAAGCATTGATGATGACGAAGGGCAATATCTCAAAGTCCTATGTGATGAATTATTTGGTAGAAAAAATTTTATAGCACAAATTGCATGGCAAAAAAGATATTCTCGTGAAAACCGTGAGGCCATTGGAGATGTTCATGAATACATCTTGGTTTATGCAAAATATCCGAATGTTTTTAAGCAACAACGGAACTTAGTTCCAATGAGTGAAGAGCAAGCAAAAGTCTATAAAAACACCAATAACGATCCCAAAGGAAGATGGAGATCGGTACCATTAACAGCACAAGCCGGACACGCAACAGCAGAACAGTTTTATGAAATTACCGCTCCGGGAGGAAAAGTTTTTACTCCGTCTCCGGGAAGGTGTTGGGGAGTATCTCAGCAAACTTTTCTGAGATACCTTGAGGAGGGGCGTATATATTTTGGAAAAGACAATAACAGTCAACCTAACTATATAAGGTATTTATCTGAAGTTCCCGGTGTGGCTCCTTGGACTTGGTGGCCAAGCAATGAAGTTGGGCATAACGATACATCCAAAAAAGAAATATTAGCATTATTCGGAAGCGATAATATATTTGAAACGCCAAAGCCAGAAATGCTAATTCAACGCATTATTCATATTGCATCAAACCCCGGCGATCTTGTCCTTGACTCTTTCCTTGGCTCTGGTACAACTGCGGCTGTCGCCCATAAAATGGGACGGCGGTACATAGGAATCGAGTTGGGCGAACATTGTCGTACTAGTCGTTGTCGACGGCGAACAGGGCGGTATAAGCAAAGAACAAAACTGGCAAGGTGGTAGCGGGTTCAAATTTTATGAGCTTGCGCCGACTCTAATCGTAAACGACAAATACGGGCAACCCGTCATCAGCGAGAAATACAACGGCGGGATGCTGGTTGCCGCTATTGCTAAACTCAACGGTTATGCTTATAAACCCGATCCGGAAATTTTCTGGAAACAAGGTCAAGCACAGGACGCCAGCTATATCTTTGTCACTACCGAATATCTCACGGCGGCACAATTGGATGAAATCAATAAAGACCTGCCTGAATATGAGCGGTTGCTTGTCTGCGCCCCGGCGTTTGATGTGGGGCTTTCCAAGCGTTACGACAACATTCAGGTGCGCAAGATTCCGCAGTCGGTATTGGATAAATGCGAATACGGCGCAGAGGATTATAATCTGAATATCGTCAACCCGCCGGAACTCGACGAGGAGGAATGGGAAGATGCTTAAAGAACCGTATACCGACAAAGCCTATACCTATTGGTCGAAGTACATAAACAACGTGCTTGCCCTGCGCCCGCCCCAGCGAGAGAGTTTGGAGCGGTTCGCTCGTATTGCGGACATTTTGTCCCTCTCAAAAACGCCAGACCTCGCGAATGAACTTGTAAAAATTCGTGAGTTGTTTCCGACTCTGTCCAGTTTCGAGCGGGAGTTTCCTTCCATGTGCTTTGCCCTTGCAACCGGCATCGGCAAAACCCGGCTGATGGGTGCGCTGATTGCGTATCTGCACTATGAAAAAGGCGTCAACAACTTTTTTGTTATGGCGCCTAATCTGACCATTTATAAGAAGCTCAAAGATGACCTTGGCAACCCCGCAAGCGGCAAGTATGTCTTCCGGGGTTTGGATAAATTCGTCACGCCACCGCGAATCATCGACGGCGACAATTATGAGGAGTTTCGGCAGATCGGTTTGCTTGAGAGCGGCATCACGATTAACATTTTCAATATCAGCAAGCTCAATTCCGAAAGCGGACGTATGCGCCGTTTGCAAGAGGTGTTGGGGCAGTCCTATTTTTCGTATCTACAAGCGCTGCCCGACCTATGCATCTTCATGGACGAGAGCCATCACTACCATGCCGACCGCGGTTTTGACACCATAAACGAGCTTCACCCCGTTTTGGGGGTAGAGCTCACTGCCACACCGCAGGTTCAAAAAGGCGCAAGGAAAATCGACTTCAAGAATGTGGTGTATGAGTATTCACTTGCCCACGCCTTAAATGACGGACTATATGTCAAAGTTCCGACCGTCTTTACCCGTCGGGATTTTCGCCCGGAAGAGTACACCCCGCAGCAACTTGACCGTGAAAAGCTGGGCGACGGCATACGCATCCATGAGGAAACAAAGAGCCAACTGGATGTCTACGCCCGCACCCACAGCAAGCCGATTGTAAAACCCTTTGTGCTGGTCGTCGCCAAAGACACCGCCCACTCAAAGGAAATCCGTGACTATCTCACCTCGGATGCTTTCTTCCGCGGTTATTATAAAGACAAGGTGCTGGAAATCAACTCGGCACAACGCGGCTCGGAAAAGGACGAGAACATCGAACTTTTGCTTTCGCTTGAACTCACCACCAACATGATAGAAATTGTCATTCATGTAAATATGCTCAAAGAGGGCTGGGATGTGACGAACCTCTATACTATTATTCCGCTTCGTGCATCCGCCTCTGAAACCCTAACCGAGCAGACCATTGGCAGAGGCTTGCGTTTGCCCTATGGACAACGGGCGGGCGTTGACGAGGTTGACCGCCTCTCCATTGTTAGCCATGATAAATATGAAGCGATTGTCAGTCTTGCCAACGACCCGAATTCCCTTGTCCGCAAGGTGTATTACATTGAAGAACAGGAAGCTGCCGACTCCGAAGACGAACGGGAAACGGTGGAACTGTCTACTGTTTACGATGATCTGACTTCGGCGTACAGTTTTACAGAACAGTTACAGCTTACCTTGCAGGAAACCGCGCCAGCCTTTGTTCAGCAACACACACCCGACCAAACATTGCGGATAGCCACGCTTGTGCAGAACATCACGGCAAAAACCGTTGTAGAAATCAATCGACAGGTTCGCACCTTTGATGCCGTTCATGACACAAGCACACGGCAAATCATGCACAGCAGTATTTCAGCGGCGGTTATTCAACAGTTACCTGAGTTAGGACTAAAAAAGGAAGACTTGGCGGCTGTCGTTGAAGCAGCAATTGAAACTTGTGCTCAAGCCCTCACCGATAATGTAATTCCAATTCCTGTCGCTTCCATTCAACCGCATACCGAGGTGAAGCGAGGCTTCTATGACTTTGAACTGGATACCCGCAACATGAACTGGCATCCTTCCGATGACACTTTGCTTGGAACGGAACTGCAAGAGGGCGGCGAAACCTTTACATTGAATACCGGCACAGCAGCATTTAATCAGGTGGATACGGTGGAAAACGAAATTGTCCGCCATATCATCGTCCACGACAATGTGGACTACCGCGACTGCTCCGACTTGATTTACTCATTGATCACAGACGCAAAGGGTCACTTTTTGTCGTACTTGAATGACGTGGAAACCGAAAAAGTCATGCGCGACCGCCAGCGCACCATTGCGGATATCATCTATGCCCAGATGAACGAACATTTCTATAAAGAGGAAGTCAGCTATAAAGCGGCGAATATGCGTCCGTTTACCCGCATTGAACCCAGTTTCGGCGGTAAATTCAAGTCGGATGAGATTTATGACCTACGGGCATCCTTAGCGCCTTCTGTGGTGAAGTCCAAGATTTTTAGCGGCTTTCGCAAAGCGGGACATACGCTCTATAAATTTGACAGCGATACCGAGCGCACATTTGCCATCGTGCTTGAAAATGATAAAGCCGTGCTGCGTTGGCTTCGACCCGCTCCCAGGCAATTCAATATTTATTGGGGGCAAGGCGGACAAAGCAAATACGAGCCTGACTTTATTGTGGAAACCGCCGACTGCATCTATATGTGCGAACCGAAATCCAGCCGTAATCTTGAAGACACGGACGTGTTGGAAAAGAAACAGGCGGCTGAGGAATATTGCCGTGCCGCCAGCGAGTTTAACGCCGAAAACGGCGGTAAACCTTGGTGTTATTTGCTGATTTCTCATGATGACATAAGACCAAATTCAAGTTTTACCTATTTCGCAAGCCGAACGTTCACCGAACAGCAAAGGCTTGTGTAGTGTAGAAACGAAAGGAGCCACCGCATGAAGTTTTTCCATCTATCCGATTTGCATCTCGGAAAGCGAGTCAACGAGTTTTCAATGATTGGGGATCAGTATGATGTCCTGATGAAAATCGTTGAGCTCGCAAAAGAACATACGCCGGACGCTGTCTTGATTGCGGGCGACGTTTATGATAAATCCATGCCTACTGTGGAAGCGGTGCAGCTTTTGGATAGGTTTCTTGTGTGGCTTAATGAACTGAACGTTGCCGTCTTTATGATCTCCGGCAACCATGACAGCACAGAGCGGGTGGCCTTTGGGGCTGACTTGCTGCGCAATAGCAACGTGCATATCGTACAATCTTACCAAGGCAAACTCACTCCCATCACGATGACTGACAGTAGCGGCGAGTTTCATATTTGGATGCTGCCTTATCTCAAACCTTCTCTTGTTAAGCGGCACTTTAGCGAAAAAGACATCAATACATACACAGAGGCACTGCGAGCGGTTCTCTCCAACGTCGAACTTGACCACTCAAAAAGAAACGTTCTGGTTGCTCATCAGTTTGTAACGGGAGCGGTGACCAGTGAATCAGAGGAACTTTTTATTGGCGGTTCAGAAAATGTGGACGGCTCTCTCTTCGACGCTTTCGACTATGTGGCGTTGGGACATCTTCATCGCCCGCAGCATATCGGACGAGAAACCTTGCGTTATTGCGGAACGCCGTTGAAGTATTCCTTCTCGGAAGTGAACGACCGCAAATCGGTGACTGTTGTTGAAATGGGCAAAAAGGGTGATGCTGTTATCAGCACATTGCCTTTGGAACCAACCCACGAAATGCGTGTAATCAAAGGCACATACAACGAACTCATGAGCCGTGACTTTCAGCGGACATTGGATACGGACGATTATATCCGTGTCATCCTCACCGATGAACACGAAGAACCGGATGCCCGCCGCAAATTGGAACTGGTATATAAGAATCTGATGTGCTTGGAGTATGACAATAAGCGCACACAAGCTGCGGCAAATTTTACAACCGCCGTTACAACCGAAAAGAAATCCCCTGCCGGGCACTTTGAAGATCTCTTTGAGATGCAAAATGGGCAACCGTTCAGCGAAGAGCAATCCGAATATGTCACGACGGTATTCGAAGAGATATTTGAGGAGGCGAATGCATGAAACCTATAAAACTCATCATGTCCGCCTTCAGCTGCTATGCGGAAAAACAAGAGATTGACTTCACCTTGCTCGGTGACGAAGGCATTTACTTGATTACCGGCGATACCGGTGCGGGAAAAACGACAATTTTTGACGCCATCACATTTGCTCTCTACGGAGAAGCCAGCGGGGATGATCGGGAACCGAAAATGCTGCGTAGCAATTACGCAGGCCCTGCCGCCGAAACCTTTGTGGAGTTCTTCTTCACTTATCACGGCAAGGATTATCGGGTAAAACGAAGCCCAACCTATGAGCGGGCAAAACGGATCGGTGAAGGGACAACGACGCAGCAAACAGACGCTGAATTGGAATTGCCCGACCGCACTATCGGACGACTAACTGAGGTCAATAAAAAGATAGAGGAAATACTCGGTCTTACCCGTGACCAATTCGTGCAGATTGCAATGATAGCGCAAGGTGAATTCCGCAAGGTTCTCCACTCCAGCACAGACGAACGAATGGAAATTTTCCGCAGGATTTTTAATACCGATAAATATAAGAAGTTTCAAGATAGAGTGAAACGGGATACAGGAAATCTCGCTTCGGAAATCAAAGGACAAAAGGACAGCTACGGTTTTTACATTGATAGCATCATCATTGATAATTGCGACTTCGAAGTGACGCAAAAATTATCGGAAGCGAAGACAGGGATGCTGAATGCGGATGAAGCCCTTGAATGGCTTATGACGCTAATTGAGGCAGACCGTGAAGCATTTGCGGCAAACAGTAATACGCTCGGTGAACTCACTGAAAAGCTGGGTGATATTAACCAGCGTTTGGGGCAAGCAGAACAAGATAAGAAAGCAAGAGTTTCTCTCAAGGTAGCAACTGACCGCCTGCCTACCGAAAATGCGACATTTGAAGCCACCCAAAAGGCTCTTGATGCCGAAAAAGCAAAGCAACCTGACTATGAAGTAATTAAGGCTCAGATCACTTCGATACAAGAATCGCTGCCTAAATATCAGCAATTGCAAGCGCTTATTGATGCCATCAAAGAGAACTCCGAAAAACTGGAACTCGAAAAGCAAAAGGTTGTCGAACTAACCGAGAAGCAAAAAACAGACGATGAGGTTCTTAAAGCGGCTAAAGCTGAGTTGAAACTTTTGGAGGATGTCGCCGCTATTATCGAAGGGCTGAACGGCAAGAAAAACACATTGACTACCCGTAAAAGCGCCCTCGCCACCTTGCACACTTCGCTCGGCGTCTATAACGGACTTTTGGAAGACCTCCGTCTGGCACAAGAGGATTATGCCACTAAAGAAAAACTGTCACGAAAAGCCCGCGAGGACTACGAACATCTCAATAAAGCCTATTTGGATGAACAAGCGGGTGTATTGGCTGCGGAACTTCAAGAGGGAGAGCCTTGCCCGGTTTGCGGCTCAACTGAACACCCCTCACTTGCTGTACTTTCAGGGCAAGCGCCTACAAAAACCGCTCTTGATAAAGCCAAGAAAGATGCGGAAAAAGCCGAAAAAGAAACTGCCGATGCGAGTAGCGATGCCAGCAAGTTAAAAGGGCAAGCCGAAACCAAAAAGGATGAGATAATCGCCACTGCAATGTCACTCTTGGGCGAAATCACGTTTGATGCAATTACTCTCGCTTTGACCGAAGCCATTTCTGCCGTTACAAAAGAACTGTCAGAGGTCGAAGAACAACTGGTCATACAAGGCGAGCGAGCGGTTCGTAAGGAACGATTAGAAGCGGAAATCCCTGTTCGTGAAACAACTATAAAACAAACGGGAGACGATTTAAGCACAGCCACCACCGCTGTTGCCACGCTCACCACACAAGTGGATAATGACACCAAACAACGTGAAAAGCAAGCCGCCGAACTTAAATCCAAAAGCGAAGCTGAAGCTAATGCTGAAATAGTTGCCCTCGGTGTTAAGAAGAAAGCATTAGAGGATGCTCTTACTGCCGCTCAAACCGCTTTTGACATTGCAAAAAACAAAGCTGCCGGTACAGCAACCGAAATCGAAACATTGAAAAAACAGCTTGCCGGTATTGAGCCGCTGGATTATGAGGCTATCAAAGCAGAAAAAGAGGCCACCGAAAAGACACAGCAGGACTTGTCTGCGGCGAATCAAAAACTCTCTACCCGTCAATCGACAAACCAAACGGCATATAACGGTATGGAAAAGGCCACAAAGGCGCTGTTTTCTATGGAAGCTTATTACAAATGGCTCAAGGAATTGTCGGACACCGCTAACGGCGACATTGCCGGTAAGGCAAAGATCAAGCTGGAAACCTATATCCAAGCCGCTCATTTTGATAGCATTATTCGCCGTGCCAATATGCGCTTATTGCAAATGTCCAACACACAATATGAGTTGGTGCGACGCAGCGAGAGCGGCAAACAAGGGCAAAGCGGATTAGACTTGAATGTCATCGACCACGTCAACAATACCGAGCGTGATGCTCGGACGCTTTCGGGCGGCGAATCCTTTATCGCATCGTTATCGTTAGCTCTTGGACTTTCTGATGAAATCCAAAGCAACGCCGGCGGTATACGACTTGACTCTATGTTCGTGGATGAAGGTTTTGATTCATTGGACGAAAACAAACTCGCACAGTCATTACAAGCCCTCGTAAGCATTTCGCAAGCGAACCGTCTGATCGGCATCATCTCCCATGTTACCGGGCTGGATGAGAAGATAGATAAAAAGATAGTGGTCACCAAAGAGCGTAGCGGCGGCAGCAAAGCTGCAATTCAGGTATAGCAAGGGGATTTAATATGGCATATGAGATTATCGAAAAATATTTGAATAATGTGCTCAAACCACAACTGGCAGCTCTTGAGTTGCAAGATGTGATTATTTCCGATACCATCAACTCCATCCGCCCACAAATGGTTTCGTGTATTAGTCATTGGAACGATGAGCGTTTTCGGAACGCCCTCTTGGCTGTTGGTTGCGAAGAGGCTGTATTTTACAGACCGAGAGCGGATATTGCCGTTCGCTGTTTCGTAGTCGTTACCATTCGCAACTCCGTGCTGGAAACCGTTCATTCGTTAACGACAAATGTTTTTTGGAAAGGCAAATCCATCTCTCCCGAAGTCATCAGAGAGATAACTTCAGCGGCGATTGAATATTTCAAAACGGTAGATTTTCCGGCTTTGTCAAACGAAATCAGCGAGATTGAAAACGATCTCTACAATGATTTTGCTGCCCGCTATCCGATTGCATGGGAAGCACTCGCGCAAATCGGTGAAAACAAGAGCCAAATCATTGAGTACGAATCGGTCAAACGAGAAGACGAGCCCAATCTCCGCAACCTGCGTAAGCAAAAGGGCGCTATCAGCGCAACACTTGATAATGGTCGCAACCCCCGTAGTATGGAAGAGTTATCCGATGGTTATGAACTTTCCATCAGTCAAGAGCTGCGGGACGGCATAAACCAAAGAATAAATGATCGTGTACCGTTCATCGTCGACAGTTTTAAAGGAATAAGCCGTAATATCGAAAAACTACTGACCATTATGGAATACATGATGGGGAACGGCGGCTTTATTGTTACCTCAAATTATCTGATAGCTAATGGTCATATCGAACGTCGTCTTGAATTAATTAAGCCTGGTCACTCAATGGCGGCAATGATAAACAACTGGAAGAATCAAAAAGGTCTTGCGAAAAATCATAAAAGATGGCTGCAGGCAGCACTTGATGTAGCGGAAGGGAGACGCTGATGCTCTACGAATATAACCTCTCTGCCCAGCAGGAAGACTTTTACAACATAACATCTCAAGTCCGTGAAGCGATCACTAAAAGCGGTATCGCAAGCGGGACAGCCGTTGTTTTCTGCCCGCACACCACCGCCGGAATCACCATCAACGAAAATGCCGACCCGGATGTGATGCAGGATATGCTGCTGGGTTTGCGGGAAGCCTACCCCGATCGTTCTCAATTCCGTCATGCCGAAGGTAACAGTGCGGCGCATTTAAAGGCATCGGCGGTGGGTTCATGCGTGACGGTTATTATTGATAAAGGGAAACCACTGCTCGGTACTTGGCAGGGAATATACTTCTGCGAGTTTGATCCGCCAAGGAATCGAAAGTTTTATATGAAGGTGGTGGGTGTGTGAAGAATAAAACTAACTTAACCCAAATCCTCGGTATCGACAAAAAGACGGCGCAGTATTTGTTAATGAATAAGGAAAGAATGTTTTTATTTGCTACTGCAAAAGGGAGGAACAAATTATATGGCTGAATACATTTCCAGCTTCACCACAGGATTTGGCGAAGTGATTGCGAAAAACATACATTTGCACCTGAAGGGTGTTGATGTTGTCGACGTTTATGATGGCTTAATCCATTACAGATATAATGGAAATCCCATCGATATAAATCGTGTGTTTTACTTTAACAATTCCTTTTTAATGCTTCGTTTCTTCAAAGGAAAACAGATCACCTTTAACCGTATGGTTTCAGATGTATCATCTAAAAAACTACAATATTTAAAAGCGAATGGAACATTTCGCATTCGATTTTCCCAAAGCAATCAATTTGCGAAAGTGGATAAAAATATTACATTAAATGCAGAAGCCGCTGTGAGCCGGGCAACGCACATGAGAATTGATAGACTTAATCCAACAACAGAAATGTGGTATATCATTAGGGATGAGGGCTTTGGATTTTACGGACAACTCCTCAATAAAAGAACCGCCACAGAAAAAAACTTAAACAAAGGCGAATTGCGCCCGGAGTTTGCATATTTGATGTGTTGTAGTGGAGATATAAAGCGAACCAGTGTCATAATAGACCCATTTGCAGGATTCGGTTCTATTCCCCTACAAATAAAGAAACACTTTCCTTTCAAACACCTTATTGTTAATGACAACGAAAAAGACAAAGTAAACAAACTTCGGAAATCGCCTTTAGCCAACGATTCTCGAATACAAATTATTTGTAAAGATGCTTTAGCTTTATCAGATATTTCCAACGAAAGCATAGACACGATAATCACAGACCCCCCTTGGGGTTATTATGAAAACATCGAAAACATTGAGGTTTTCTATGAAAAAATGTTTGAAGAGTTTATTCGTATAAGCAAAAAAGACGGAAGCATGGTTGTGTTATCCGCCAGAAAAGACGAGTTTCAAGTGGCTGTTAATAAATATCCCATCCTAACCATTGTAAAATCAATTCATACATTAGTTAATGGGAAAAAGGCTGCCGTCTTTATATTGAAACGAAAACCACATGAACAACCTGTTTTGTAAAGGAGAAAAACGAAATGGCAACAATCTCTATCCACAACCTAAAAAAAGAATATGATGGGCATATTGTTGCTGTAAATGACTTTAATCTTGATGTTCAAGATGGGGAATTTATTGTTTTAGTCGGCCCTTCTGGATGCGGAAAAACAACAACACTTTATATGATTGCAGGGCTTGAAAGTATAACGGCTGGAGATATTTATATTGACGAAAAATGTATTAGCAATGTAGAATCTAAGGATAGAGACATCGCAATGGTTTTTCAAAGTTACGCACTTTACCCACATTTAACGGTCGAAAAAAACTTAGAATTCCCACTCAAAATGCACAAAACCCCCAAAAAAGTCCGAAAAGAGAAAGTATCAGCCGTTGCAGATATCCTTAATATAAAAGAATTGCTTAAAAGGAAACCGCATAAACTTTCTGGCGGGCAGCAACAGAGAGTAGCAATCGGAAAAGCAATAATAAGAGAGCCCAAACTTTTTTTAATGGATGAACCATTAGCAAATTTGGATGTTTTTTTGCGAAACCAAATGAGGGTTGAGTTAATAAAATTGCATCAAAAGCTGGGAGCAACATTCATTTATGTTACACACGATCAAGTTGAAGCACTTACGCTGGGAACGCGGGTTGTCGTGATGAAAGATGGTGAAATTCAACAAATAGGAACCCCAAAAGAAATATTTGAAAATCCCAGTAACATTTTCGTAGCAAGTTTTATCGGTCTTCCGAAAATGAATTTTATTTATGAATGTCCACTTTATATTCGTGATGGTAATTATTACATAAGTTTGAATGGGATTGAAATACTTTTAGATAAGGAAAAACAAATCTTTCTTCGAGAATCAAATGTTAATGTTGGAATAGTTACCGTTGGCATTCGACCAGATCAATTTTTTGTATCCAATAATGGGTTTGAAGCAACAATTGAAGTTTCGGAATTTATTGGCTCAGAAACATATTTGCACGTTTCCACAGAAAAATCAAATGATCTAATTGTAAAAATTCAAACAGGAAAATTTGATGAAGGTAATAATCAAATAAAATTGGGGGTTGATTCCACTTCCTTGTATCTGTTTGACAACAACTCCAATAATATGATTATTCCAACGTAGAGAGGGGGATGAATTAGGATGAAACACAGTAAGAATAAGCTCAAAAAAAGGGACATCATATTAACGATGATGTTCCTGCCTACTTTGCTTGCGATTTTTGTATATAAAATTGTTCCTTCTGTCGTTTTAATTATTGCGTTCAAAGACTTGAACAATGCAAAAGGGATTTTCAAAAGCGATTGGGTCGGTACGCAAAATTTTGAATACCTTTTTTCACGATCATTTGGGCGGATTTTAGGAAATACAATATTTTACAATGTGACATTTATTGTGTTGATTACGCTTTTGTCATTATTAATCGCTTTTGGACTTAGACAAATTCAAAGCCGTCGACTTGTTTCTACTCTCCTCACTTTATTTATGATTCCGAGCTTATTGTCTTGGATTATGGTTTCGTACATATCTCGTTCGATGTTTGATGCAAACGGACTATTAAATTCATTATTATCCACATTTAACATGGAAACGATTAACTGGTACACTGATAAAAGCCCTTGGAGAACTATCATTATATTTGCTTATTTATGGAAAAATATTGGTTTCTATATTCTCATATATTATTCTGCAATGGCAAGCATAAAAAAAGAGTTCATCTTTGCCTCTTCGATGGATGGGGCATCGAAAATCACGCAATTTTTTAGAGTTTACTTACCGCTTATTAGCAAGACCATTTCTGTGATACTCATTTTCTCATTAGCAGATATATTAATATCAGACTTTGGTTTGTTTTATAATTTGCCAAGGGATAGTGGAATGTTATATCCAGTAACCGATGTTATTGATACATATATGTATAGAGGTTTACGTTCTGGTGATTTTGAAATTAGTGCGGCAGCCAACTTCATTCAGACAATTGGAGGACTCATCTTGGTTAGTTTGGTTTTGTTTATAAATAGGAGGATGCGGAAGAAATATGAATAAACATATGAAAAAATATTTTATTTATTTAACATTGCTCGTCATTGTAGTGATTCTTTTTGTCGTTCCTTTATTCCTCCTCATTGTTTTTTCGATAACTGATGAAAAATCCCTATTGGAAAACGGGTATAAGGTTATTCCCGATACAATATCTTTTTCCTCATACAAAATAATTTGGGATAATTTCAGCAAGTATTTTTCTCTCTTTTCGTTTACTTTTATTCAAGCCGCGGTTTCCACAATTTCCTCATTGCTTGTTATGGCACTTGGCGCTTATGTGCTGTCACGGGATAAATATAGGTTCACAAAATTAGCAAATATGATTGTGTTTGGAGCCTATTTTCTAAAATGGGGGTTTGTTGCAACTTATTACATAAATACAAGGATGCTAAATTTGAATGATTCTTTTTTTATTTATATATTTCCGAATTTGGTTGATGTATATTATTTGTTACTGCTTAAATCGTATTATTCGAAAATTGGAAAAACGTTATTGCGTTCAGCTCAAATGGATGGTGCTGGTGAATTTAAAATGTTTTTGAACATTGCCTTGCCCATGTCGTTCCCTCTTATCTTGGCTGTTGGTATATTGCTGTTTATTTACAGATGGAATGATTGGTTTACCTCCATGTTATATATAAACGACAGCAAACTTTATACTCTTCAGTATTATCTCCAACGAATCAATAAGGAGGAAGAATTTATAAAGAGCATGATGAAGGTAACTGTAGGTTCTGGATTGTCTCGAAACATTCCCGTGTATACATTACGCTTTGCTATGGGAGTAGTCTCAACATTGCCTTTGGCATTTTTGGCTCCGTTGTTTAAAAAAGCAACTACCTATTGTAATTTGTCTTTAGATTAGCTAAAACAAAAAAACAAAAATCCTCAAAAACAATTACCTCGGATATTGTATTTTGAATGTTCATGTAGTATAATAAAATACTGTGTGAAGCCATAAACGGTTACGCTGGTAATCCTAAAATAAAAAAATACTGGAGGAAACAAGGATGTTTACGAAAAAGGGAGCAACAAAAGTTTTTAGTGCAATGCTTTCCATTGTGTTGCTTTTGACGTTAGTTTTTTCTTTGACTGCTTGCGACGGGAAAAGCGACAAGCAAAAATTAGTCTTTATGACGATTGGTTATGGTGACCAAGCAGATGCCAAAATGGTACATGAGGAATTCAACAAAAGAATAGCCGATTACATACAGGGGATAGAAGTTGAGTTTATAATTGTTCCTTCGTCTGAGTTCGCCGAACAGTTCGAACTCAAAATGATTTCAGGTGCACAAGTTGATGTAGCTTGGACTGGATATGCGTTCTCCTTTTCGGAGCAAGTCGAAAAAGGCAATTATATGCAGCTTGACTCTTTAATCGAAGAAAACGCATCTGATTTAAAAGCTTCCACTTTACCGTGGATGCTTGATTTAGGATCGGTTGATGGAAAACTGTATCAAATTCCACGTTTCGAATGGATGAACGAATGGCGAATGGCACTTAGTACGCCGACAGAATTATTTGATAAGCATTGGGATGTAAATGCCGCAAATAAAGCATTTCAAGAAAATGATACGTCATACCGTTGCATGGATGAGTCTATGTATGATTATTTAGAGAACTATTTGAGCAAAATCAAAGAATCGAATGACATACAATCCGGCGTTAGCTTCAGGGGAATGAATTTCAACTACGGTGCATTTGTTTATGATTCCGCATCCTCTCCGGTTATGAGATTGCCGAAAAGAGATACGCCATATGATTTTACGGTTTACAATTATTACGCAATGCCGGAAGTGAAGTTGCATTATCAGAAGATGGCAGAATTTTATAAAAAAGGATTATTGCCTCAAAATATTACAGAAATCAACCCAAGAGATTATGAAAACACAAAAACAAATAAAAGTTTTGTTGCTTGGTTTGACGAGTACATAGACATTAATGACAAGCCATATGAAGATGCTGTTGTTGGCGATGGTGATAAACCTTTTGTTAAGGTGTCACTTGAATCAGATTATTATATTTCGCGCATCGAATCTGTATCTGGTCACGTTATCCCGGTCACATCTAAGTACCCGGATAAAGCGATACAGTTAATTGAATTATTAAATACATCAAAAGGGAAAGAGTTGTTCAACCTTCTTACTTTTGGAATTGAGGGTGTTCACTATCGCAAAATCGACGAAAACAGAATTGAAACCATTGACTATGTCGGTTATCCTGACGATGAGAGCAGATATGGTCTGCAAAAATGGTCTGTCGGAAATGTAGCCGAAAATTGCTATTTAACACAATCTGAAACAAGGGACGACTATTATGAGTATATGAAGAGCGTTCCTGATCAAGCAATTGTATCTCCTCTAATCGGGTTCAAGCCAAACACTAAAAGCCTAAAGTCAAAAAACATGGCAGTTCAAGAAGTAATCAATGAATATGAAACGCCTCTTGCTCAAGGCATATTAGGTGCTGATTGGGAAAAGCAATATGACTTGATGATATCAAAGATGAAAGAAGCCGGCATTGATGAAATTTTAGTTGAGCTTCAAAGACAAGTAGATGAATATTTGTCTTTGAACGGAATTAGTAAAACGCAATCAATCGCAAAATAAACGCCCATAACATTGTCCGGCAAACAAACACACGCTTTTACCAAGTGCGTTTTGTTATATCAAAATCACTTATCTTAGCAAAGGCAGCATTCTTGTTAAAGGAAAAGTAATAAAGTCATACGGCTCTCTTTATAATCCGTATGACTTTGCAAAGGTTTCACTCAGGGTTTCACTTTATCCAAAGTTGAGTGTTTTTCCAAAAGCCTGCACGAATGATATAAAATCATTCGGCGAAAAGTCCTCGTGTACGGGGGCTTTTTGCGTTTGGGCGAGAATTTATCAAGCGAAATTCAGGCGTTATAACGAAACACTTGCGTGAAGTGTTCATTCAGAGCCTTGTCCAAATACGCTCGATCAAGAGGCTGTGTTGATGATTCGCTTTTTTTCATAATGCAGCCATTATACGCCATGTGTTCTATAGTTCAAGGCTCGCTTTGCGCCTTTTCGGCAATGGCGGGGCAAGCCTCGTCAATACTGTCGATGACCGCGATTTTCGGCTTCAGCCGACCGTCTCTTTTGCGCCATTCGACCGTGCGGTCATACAGCGTCCGGATACCGAATCCGCAAAGCTTCGCCGCCTCAGCATCGTCCAGTGCGCCATCGCGCCAACGGATATAAATGTCCTCAAAATTCTCCGGAACAACAGCTTTTTTGCGCCCGAACCGCACACCCTTTTGCTTTGCGGCGGCAATCCCTTCGGCTTGGCGCTGTAAAATGTTTTCACGTTCCAATTGTGCGGAAAAAGACAGCACCTGCAACACCAAATCGGCGATGAAGGTGCCGAGCAAATCCTTGCAATAGGTTGTGTCCAGCATCGGCATATCCAAAACCTTGATATCCGCGCCCTTGTCTTTTGTGATGATGCGCCACTGCTCGATGATTTCGGCATAATTGCGCCCCAAACGGTCGATGGATTTGAGGTAAATCAAGTCGCCGGGACGCAGCTTGCGCAGCAACTTTTTATACTTCGGGCGGTTAAAATCCTTGCCGCTTTTCTTGTCGATAAACAGGTTTTCTGGCGGAATATGATACGGTTCCAGCGCCAAAATTTGCCGGTCTTCGTTTTGGTCTTTCATGGATACGCGGACATAGCCAAAAATCTCTGCGGGGCGGTCGTCTTTTTTCTTTGACATTACACATTCTCCCTTACTGAAATGAGTTAATTATATAGGGAGACGGTGCGGGTTTCCAAAACGTGTCTTTTTTTCGGAAAACAGTTGACATATTCTGTTGGTTGTGATATGCTTATAGAAATATAATCAGATGTGTTCTGTATGTGTTCGTTTTTGCAAGATACTAAGATATTTTGCATATCCGATTTCATACTTTTTCAGTCGTAAAACTGCGTGTTTTACGGCTTTTTTTGTCGTTTTCGCCCCCGTTTCTCCCGGTTTTTGCTTTTGCAAAATATCTTACTTTTTTGCAAAAGGGGTCAATCGTGATTATTAGATGATTTCTATTTGCGAAAACATGTATCCTAACAGAAAGGTTGAGATTGTGCCTAAATATTCTTCCTCTTGGCTGAACGGGCTTTGTTGAGGTGTTATAAAGGCGTAAATATAATCGCCAAGATTAACACGGAGAGAATCGCAACCAGCAGTCAGCCCTTCACACGGATCGTTATCTTTCGCATAGCGTTGCACATAGTTAAAATCGTTGATGGCACTATTGAATTGCAAACTGGACAATGGATGCAATGCTGTAACTGGCTCTCCATCGAAATAGCCTGAAAAGTCAAGGCGGTTGCCATTTACCGAATAGGATAACTCCGTAAATCCAATCGGCTTTTTGAAACGAATGTTCCACTCATTAACAACAAGATAGTCATCCTTATTTGTTGCCGGCGCATTATCGGGTATTTCTGCATCAGGGTTTTCAGTAGTAGCATTTTGAGATTTTTCAGCGCTTTTTACGCTTTTAACTGCAAAAAACATAGTTGTTCCAGCAAGTGCTACTGCCACTATAATCAGTATGATAGCGATTGCCTTCCAGTGATTTTTAGGTTGACTTTGTTTTGGTTCCATTTACTTGGCTCCTTTTATTATAGTTGATGAATTTTGCAAGGAGCCATAAAAACAAAAGGCAACCATTGCGGTTGCTTACACCAAATTGACAGAGTTGTTTTTCGACTACTATCCATGCAACGGTTGCCCATTGTGTAATCGAAAAGACAGAAAAAACTCTGCAAACTTGATATAAGCAAATCAAGTTTAGCACCTATTGGTTGTTAGGGCAAGTAGCCTTCTAACATACAAAAAATATCAGATAGACGGAGGCAACAAAATGAAAAAACTGATAAGCGCGATGTTGGTTATTACGTTGATTTTTGGTGGCGTAGTAGTGGGAAGCGTGTCGGCAGAAGCGGCAACAGAACAAGAAGCAATTGCATGGTGTGAATCAAAGGTAAATACAAGGGTTGAGTATAATGATTCAGCAAACCTATACCAATGCTTTGACTTTGTATCGCAATATGCCTATAGTGTGTTTGGCTATGCTAATTTCGGCACTGGATTATTTCACGCAAAAAATCTCTACGATTATAATCCTGGTGGCGGTTGGATACGGATACAGAGTAATGCTGACCTCAAACCGGGTGATATTTTTGTTCAGACAGGTGGGACTTCTGGACATACAGGTGTAATTGTGCGTGTTAGTGGAGATATAATATATACTATTGACCAGAACAGTTGGGATGCGTCGTGCAATAAGGAATATGGCTTGACTAATAAAACGGATTATGCCGCCAACCAATCGGCTGCTCTCGGTACAGGACCGAGATTGGTTAATGTTCATAAAACAACGCGATCAAATATAAATGGTGTGTTACGCCCGCCGATTGACGACTATGTTACCGCAGCTTACTCTCTCGGATCTGACTCGTTCTACGGTATTCTAAAAAATCCAGCAAGCGGAAAACTTATAACGAATCAAAATAATAACGCCGCTCTTTATGCCGAGCGCAAGAATGGCACGCAGGTTTTTCAATTTTTAAGATATGCCAACGGAACATATCGGATATTCAATCCACAGAGTGGCTTAGATTTGGATGTGATGAATTTCGGGACGGGTGGTGGCACGCGCTTGCAATTTGCATCGTGGGTTGGGAATACCGCCCAACAATATCGATTTGAAAGTTATGGGGCTGGTTGTTTAATAGGAGTTCAATGCGCCCCAAAAATGGTGTTGGATATTAGCGGGCCATCAGTTGATGGAGCAAATATACAATTGTGGGATCGAAATAATTACGCCAACCAAATCTTTAGCGTGATTTGGGTATCTCCTGTAACCTCGCTGTCTTTTAGGCAGTCATCAATCAATATCTCAATTAACGAAACAATAAATATAGCTGATTATCTGTCCGTAAGCCCTACCAATGCCTATAATCCAATTCCTATCTATACATCAAGCAACACAAATATCGCTACGGTAGGTGCTAATGGGTTGGTGGTTGGAAAAGCACAGGGTTCAATGACAGTGACCGTAAAATCACAGGATGGTCTGAATAAGACAGCCGCTATAACAGTGAATGTAAATCCAATAACTGAAACAGAAGATTGTGCGGCAATGGGACACGATAATGGCGCATGGGCAACTATAACAGAACCTATATGTGAAGTTGATGGTCTCAAAGAATTAAAATGCACGAAATGCAGTGCAACGCTGAGTGATGAAATTATTCCGGCGACAGGTCATAATTATGGCGAGTGGACAATAACTAAGCCGGCAAGCGAAAGTGAAGATGGATCGAGAGAACGCATTTGCGCATTTTGCAACGGTAAAGAAATTGATATTATTCAAAAATTATTGCATTCTCACAATTATTCGTCAGTGATTACCGAGCCCTCTTGCACATCGCGAGGCTATACAAACTACATCTGCGATTGCGGAGATTCATATGAAGGTAACTATATTGATGCCACAGGACACGTTTTCGGAAATTGGGTGGTAACAACGCCGGCAACAGAGACAACTGCGGGCATTGAAACCCGCACTTGCCAAAACGACCCCAATCACACTGAAACACGCATTATACCAAAGCTGGACAATCCTGACGATTCGACCTGCGGCTGTTGTGACAAACATGACCATGGCAATTCCTTCTTTGACGCGATAGCGTGTTTCTTTTGCAGAATTCTGCAATTTTTCAAAAACTTGTTTGGCTAAATAAACCGTTTCCACAGGCCGAACACAGCATAAGAAAAAACGGATGGCAGCATCAGGTGCTTGTCATCCGTTTTTCACTTCTCAGGTTTATTTTATCGCGGTATACTTATTTTCTTGCCGTTTGAGGAAACAAAATAAACAGACCGCGATAACGATATTGCCGGGTCAATTGCGGCTTCGTATTCAGTCATGGCTTCGGCGGAATTGATATTTAAATGTACTTACAAAAAACACCTATCCAACAACGCTCCAAAAATCTATAGGCACGAAATGGAATTTTTGAAAGACGGAAACGCCGTCTTCGTAAACGTTGCTGCTCCTTTGGAGTTGGGGCCGGACGGCTCGTTCTATTACGTAGTTATACTAATCTCCGAATGAACTTCCCCGCCGCAGAGCGACGGGGTATCGCCGGGGGAATATCGGAATCCGCCGCAGAAGCGGACGCGCAAGGGCTGCGCGGGGTATCAAACCCGGCGACGACGTTCTTGTGAATGAATCCACGCTGTTTCAAGTGCGCAATCTTGGGAGCATTAGCCCCTCCAAAAAAGGAACCAGCGAAAACGCACTGGTTCCCTTTTGCAGCTCTTCAACAGCTTCAATCCACATCAAACGCACTAACCGTCCCGGCCTTCGAATAATCCCAAGGCGTAAAGCCGATTTTCTCTATCGCGGGGGAATTTTCGGCGAGGGTGAAGTCATATGCGAGCGGATCCTTGAACAGCGGATCCTCGAACACGCCTTTGTTGAACAGACCCATGGCCTTCATCTGCACTCTGCCCTTGCGCTCGAAGAAATTGTCGCTGAAGCAGTGGAGGATGTCTCTGTTTTCAAGGTCGTAATACAGATTTTCCTCGTCAATGATTTGCCCTTTTTGAAGGCTCCCGTAGGTCTGGCTGTCGTTGGAAAGGATGATATTGCCTTTCAGCATAAAGCTCGTGTGATCCTCCTTGCGCGAGGAGCGGATTTCCGCCTCGCCCGAGAGCGCGAGGATGTTGTTTCTTATCAGGTTTTCCTTGCCGTAATGCTGGTGCAGGGCGTTGGAGAGGCAGTTGTAAACCAGGTTGTTCTCCACCGTGAAATGCGTGGAGCCCTCATCCAGATAAATGCCCCAGCCGCCGTAGCCGCCCTCGTTCGGGTCGGCGGCAACATCGTGAATCACGTTGCCGCTGGTGACGGAATCGGGCTGGATACCCAGGGTGTAAATGCCGCCCATATCCGAAAGCCAGCCCTGGCCGATGTTGTAAATCAGATTGCCGCGGATTTGAATATTGTTCGTCACATTGTGGCCGTAGCCCCAGACCCAGCCGCTGGAAATGGCGGTGTAGTAGCCGTCGTGAATTTCATTGTTGGCGATTTCACAGCTGTTCGCGTGAATCAGCAGCACGCCGATGGCGTTAAAGAAGCGCCTGCCGTAGCCGTAAATGTGGTTGTCGCTGACTTGAATGCCGCGCGTGACCGCCGGGGCATCCGCCGCAAGATTGTCGCCGTGGATATAAACGGCGTTGCCGCCGATATTTCGGAACAGATTGGTTTCGGCGCGCGAATTCTGCACATTTCTGCCGAAACGCAGGGCGGAATTGCCGATGTTCCGGAAGCTGCAGCCGCGCAGAGAGATGTCCGAGGCGTTGTTGATGACAAAGGCGCAGTCCACGTCATAGGCCGCCTGCGGATGGTCGATGTTCGAGGTAAGCCATGCGCCGCCCGCCTTGGGCACGGGGATGTTCCAATCCGTATCGCGGAAAATCAAGCCTTGAAAGGCGAGGCTGCTCACACCGTCGATGCGCACAAGGGTATCATTCACGCCCGCGCGCAGGGTGATGCTTTCGGCCTGCCCCGCAAGCGGAATATAATAGAGCTTTGCGTTCGCCCGGTCAAGATACCACTCGCCCGCCTCATTGAAGGCCTCCTGCACATTTTCCAGGAAGCAGCGGTCGTTTTCTCGAATGAGCATGCTCGACGGGCGAGAGAGCATCAGCTTGCCGCTCGCACTGTCAAAGGACGCTGCGTTCATGATTTCGTCCTTCCAGTAGTGCAGGATGCGGACATTCACATCCGTAAGGGCGGCAAAATTCTTCAAATCGCCCTTCTTCGTGAGCAGGGAGCGGTGGCCGCGCGTCAGCTCCCAGAAGGTGTTCTTTTCGGTAAAAAGCGCGTCCGCCTCATCCGTGCCCTTCGCGAGCAGATAGCCCGTTTCGGGGTAGCGCGGGCGGGAGAGGATGCTGTCTCCGTCATACAGGGACTTAAAATACCAGTTCTCGGCACTGTTGTCCACCGGCACACTCAGGCAGGCCACACCATTGAAGCTGTCCGCAGAGAAGCCCGAAATTTCCTTCGCGCCGCTCAGCTCCACCGTTTCGCCGGGCATGTTTCGGTAGGTGACATTGCCTCTGTCCGCCGCGCCGAACAGCAGCGGCTCCGCCAAAAAGTAGGTTCCGCCCTTGATCCAAACCGTGATAGGCGCACTGCCGCCGATGGCTTTCAGCGCTTCCTTGGCCGCTGCGATAGAGGTATAATCCCCGCTGCCGTCCTTGGCAACGATGATATCATCCGCGTTCAGCGTAAATTCCCCCTCGTCAAATGCGTCTTTTACGATTGCGGGCGGCGCGTCCGGGAAAATGGGTTTGACCTCGGGAACAAAGCCGAGACCGAGGAAGGATAACACAAAGTTTGAAAAGGATAGAATCACCGCTATGAGTTCATTGAATATCGCCTGCATGTAAATCACCATACCTTTCTGACTTTCAAAATGGAATCAGGGCTGACCTGAATAAGGAAAGCCCTGAAAAATTTTTCAGCGGGGGGAGAAGTCATACGTCCTGCCGCCGCGCTCCAACCGGTACGCATTCAAATCCAGCGGCACAAGCTTGGTCTTATCCACGCCGTCAAGCCAGGATGCGGGGTCGGCCCACTCAATCGGCCGCCATTTCAGATAGCCGTCATAATAAGGCGTATAAATGGGATTCATTTCCTTGAATTGGTTGATGCCCAGCATGATGCAGTCTTCAAAGAGTTTCTCATTCTCTTGGACTCGGTTCGGGTTGAAGAGCGAAAATTCCCCATAGAACAGATTCGCCTTATAGCTGCGCAGCGAAAGGTGCGAGCAGCGGATGTTTCTGAGCATATCATCATTCCCCGCCGCAGCCTCGGCCTTATCCCACAGCACGTCAAACTTCTTGAGCTCGGCAGCGCTGAAATGGAGGTTCTGTTCCGGGCGGTTATTTATGAAGAGGTGGTCGGTATTGATGACCTTTTGGCTGATATAATCGAGATATTCCTTCACGAAGGGCGCGGAGGCCTCACCATAATACGCATCCATGAATTCCACGATGATATGCTCGACATTTTCCTTCGGATTCCACAGCAGCTTCGCGAGAATGTATGCGCGCAGCTCGCCGAACTCGCCGTTTTTGCCGCCGTCATAGTTGCCCTGCTCAAAAATTCCGAACACGCTGTTCTCCACAAAGAACTGAATGTTATCGGCAAGCACATGGAGATTCGGATAAGGCATGGAGTAGGTCTTGAAGTTCGTGGTGTAGTCCCAGATATAAAGGCGCGAACCGCTTTGCTTGCACAGCTTATCCCAGGCAATAATATCCTGCGCAAAGCTAGAGGGGCTAGCCTTGGCTTTTTCAAACAAGCCCTCGCCCTTGAGGTGGCCGCATTCTGCAATCGGGTGCGCGCAGCAGGAGCCGATGGTGCAAAGGCGCACGATAACATTGTCGTCGGGCAGAATGCCCGTGGGCGCGTGGAGCGTGTAGGTGTAAGCGAAGGTATCGATGAAAATCGTTCTGTCGGGGTATTTTGCCTTCACAGCTCTTGCCACCTGGTTGACAAAGTTGATATTTGTGCCTGCGGGGGAGCCGTAAAGCGTATCCATCGCCAGGCAGTTCGCGCACTGGCAGGGGTTGTCATTGTCATTCTGCGTGACGGAAATAATCTGATAATCCTGCGGGTAGTTGTCAATCATATTGAAAACACTCGCGATGGCAACGTCCAAAGCCCCCGGATTCGTCAAGCAGACCTGGTCTGTTGTGCGTGCTTGTTGGTCCTCACGCCAGGCAAAATATTCGGGATGCTCGGCAAAATAGGAGGCGGGCACCAGTCTGCCCATAGAATGGCAGAAATCCATATAATTGATGCCGCAGCCGTATTGCTCGCCCATGTAGGAGCCCATGCCCGTGTTGATTTTGTGGAAAGCCTTCCATTCGGCGCTGAAGTTCACAACCTGCCAGTAAACATCGCGGTATTCCAGCGTGGTGTTCTCTATCTCATAGAGCTTCGCGTCAATGGCGAGGTTCTTGTTCTCGGGGATGACCTTGAGGTCCGGGGTGTACCAGTGGCAGCCGAGCTGCTCCTCCACAAAGCTTGCGCAGCCATACATGGT
>JGI994J12354_10000356_pt1 | contig 45294 bp, 37 predicted proteins | sample IntmicLarv3ML3BL_FD_12354 | JGI IMG/M metagenome (IMG submission 12354) | reverse complement strand
AGGTTTTTCCGAGGTATTCAGTCCGCACTTACTAAAGTTCTTTAGACGTCGCTGGGGTGTGATCTAGCAGTTAAACAGGTTGCGTATGAAAAAACACTCATCCTTATTCTATATTTTTTCTTTGTTCAGACGTAAGTCTGCATAAAAATATAGTTCAGAATATCAGTATATTCCTCATCCTCTTAGCTTCTGCTCTCATGATCGATGATAACGAATTATGCCCGCAGATCCGATCGAAAATTGTCATATTATATAAAAATTAACAATGGTTATCATTTCTTTGGTACATGACGTACCTATAAATATTATGTCAACAATCGTTACATAACACTGTTATCGTTTGGATATACAGTTTGATCCAGTATTGTGGGCTGCCCTCATTTTTGATGGGTTGCAAGTCCCCTAATAAAAAATTGATGATCTTGGAGAAAGAAATGACTACATTATCGAAGGATGGACAGGCTGCTGTAAAGCAGAGACATTCGAATGCACGAGGATACAGGCGCTTGGCGGTCATTGCCGCTGTTTTTGTTCTGTTATTCACAGCGATCCCCTTCAATCTAATATCTGATAACGAGGTGAGCGCTGAATCCATTGACGGTACATACACCGTAAGTTACAACACGAAGTATAAAGACGGACAAGATGAAAAATACACGGAGTTATCAAGGGAAAATTACTATCCCGGAGATATCGTAACGGTATCTTTCGATCCTATACCCCACAGATCCTTTTACTTTTTCTTGGGCTGGGCTCTGACTGCTGATGCCAAGGAACCTGATTTTAAGGTCACGCCTTACATTCCGACGGATGCATCATGGACGACCAGCGATCCGCTGGACGGCAGAACGTTCCAAATGGGACACGAGGACGTTAAGTTATATGCAGTATGGGGGTCGGAGACTTACACAGTATCCTTGAATTTAGGTGATGAGACCATAATATATGATGAAGGAAGATATTTTCTGACATCGAAACCAAAAGAGACTCTGGGCAATTACATCGCAGTGATTGCAGCGGAAGGCAGCAAAGGAAGGTTGAACATCTCCCGCACTGCACTGATCGGTTCAGCAGACCAATTGTACATACTGCTGGTCAATGTAGAGATGGATCAGGTATCAAGTGCGATCAATATCAATCCGCATTGCGAGGTCGTGATGCAATTCCAGGGATCGAACACACTGAGCAGTTCCAACCCCACGGCCGCGGTTCTTCGTGTACCTGAACAGGCAAAGCTCATTCTTATGGGACAGGAAGGTGCAAAACTTACTATAACAAAGAACTCAACAGGATTGAATCCTTCCGGTGCAGGCATCGGAGGTAACGGAGGAACAACGAACGAATATCCTCCAGAATCATCCGGACTCATTCAAATAGAATCTGGGAACATTGAGATAAAGGCGAACGTCGGCGTGAGCGGACAAAGTATGTGCATAACCGGTATCGGCGGAGGCGGATTCGGAGGCGGTACAGATTCCGGTTACGCCGGTAAAGGTGGAATAACGACGATATACGGCGGTTCGATCGAGATATCACTTACTTCAGAGACGGGAATGAATCAATCTACTGGTGTCGGAGGCGGATCGTCCATGAACGGTTATGCCAATGACAGCGGTCTCATAACCATCGTGAACGGGAATGTGGATGTACTGCTTTCAGCTACAACGATGTTGATCAGCGGTGCAGGTATCGGCGGTGGAGGAACTCATGACAGAAAATCAGGAGGGGATGCGACCGTAAGGATCGACGGCGGAACGATCAGGATAACGAAAGTATTGACCGCAGGTCATATCACCGGTGCAGGCATCGGCGGAGGAGGATCGTATAACACATCCGCAGGTAACGGTGACGTATTGATCAATGGCGGAACGATATATGTGAAACATGACGCTTCGTTGAACGGGGCGAACACCACCGGAGCAGGTATCGGCGGAGGAGGGGCAAACATGCTCACAGACCCCAGCGGATCCGGGCGTGTGACCGTGAACGAAGGAAACATAACTGTTCACAACACAGGGATCACGAGTGCAGCCGCAATAGGCGGAGGCAACAGATCAAGCGGCAACGTTATTGTGAACGGCGGTACGATAACTGCCATGTCTCCGTCTGGAAGCACCATCGGCGGCGGTAACGGCGGGATCAGTTATGTGCAGATCAATGGCGGTACGATAAAGACCGCCGCACCCATAACCTGTGCAGTTGATAAGAATAAGAACGTTCTTGTTCAGAGGATATTCACATCCTCCGGCGATGTCCGTTCCGTGTTCATAAGGTCTTCGACCGTCAACGATGGACGATATGCAGATTTCAACATAACAAGCAACCACTTCGAATGGAGTTCTGCAGATCTTCCCATGCCCTCAGTGACCGATCATGATCTTTACCTTTACTTACCGTCAACATCCACAGACGCATCCATTGAGAACGGCAGTGACGGACAGGTGTCCCATTACGCAATATCTGAAGAGGATATCTCACTGACTGGATCCAACTTCTTCAGAGTGGAATTCAGGATCGACGGTGTGGTCAATGACAACAACATGGTCCATGCGGTGAGCGGCGGAGATTTCTCAGGGACCTTAGTTTCATCGGGGAACCCGCTGCCATCTGTTCTCAGAATATCTGCAGCAGATGGCGTTTTGTCAGATGACAGGTTCACATACGATCCTGTCAGCGGTTCCTTGTCTGTTCCGAATGTGAACGGAAAGGTTATCATAAGGTCCGGAGACCACATGTCTCCTTACACAACGGTCATGTTCATGGACGGTTCTAAAACAATATCGAAGATGGTGATGAACGTTGGCGGAAACCTCGTGATGATCGCTGCACTTCCCGATGATGATACAAAGGAACTGCAATTCGCAGGGTGGAAAGACCCGGTTAAGGGAATTGTGTATCAACCCGGTTCATCATTCGGACCTCTTCCGAATCAGGCAGAATCCGTTTTCATTGCTGTATGGGTCGATTATATGAGGATATCCTTCGACCTCAACGGCGGCACCGGAACATTCACAGACATCCGTAAAGCGAACGGGACAGTGATAATACTGCCCTCAGAATCCCCATTGATGGATGGATACTCGTTCATTGGATGGAGAGATATCGTGACCGGAAAAACGTATGAGCCAGATTCTGAAATAACATTGACCAGGGACACGGTACTGATCGCAGTCTGGAATGGTAATGATGTCAGTGTGATCTTTGATCTGAACGGCGGAGAATATAAGGGGGATGAACTGAAAGATAAGACTGCAAAGGTCGGGTCGATGTTCATCATACCCAATGCGGATCCGACAAGAAGAGGACACAATTTCCTCGGATGGACGTTGGATGAGGCCGGTAAAGGAACGGTGTTCCGAGGCGGCGAATCTGTTGATGTGCCGGTTTCAGACTTCACACTGTATGCAAAATGGACATCATTTACGACAGCGGCAGTATTCGATCTCGGTAAAGGAATGGGAATATTCCTGTTCCTGAAAGGAATACCGGGGACGACCGCAGAACTTCCCGTATACAGCGGAGAGTCTCTGTCGGGATACACATTCGCAGGATGGTCATTGGATCATGAAGCACCTGAAACAGAAGTGGTCTTCGGAGATTCAGACGTGACATATCATGCGATTTGGAAACCCCGAAATGATATAAGCGTGGTCTTTGAGAATCACAGCACAGTGAGTGCGACCCTCCCCGACGGTCTTACCGGTCTTGTCTATGGAACGACGTTCACAGCAGATCCGCCGACGAACCTCCCGAAAGGAGTGTACTTCATAGGATGGAACACAGAAAAGCTCGGTAACGGAACAGATTACAAAGAGGGGCTGAACCCCGTGCCTGCGGACAGCATAACGCTGTATGCAAAATGGGGCTTTTACGTTCCGGTGATATTCTATCTTGCAGGAGGGTCTGACCCTTCAGGAGAATTTGAACGTACGTATATCAAACCGGGGTCCACGTTTCCGATCCCTGATGCGGAGCCGATAAGGGACGGGTACGGATTCACCGGGTGGTATGAGCCTGTGAACGGTATCACGTACCGTTCCGGAGATGAACTGTCTGTAGAAGGTGAGATCACACTGATCGCTCAGTGGGAAGGTAACGAGATAACGATCACCTATGACCTGAACGGCGGAAAAGGATCCTTCGTGGACAACATCGGAAGGGTAGGTTCATCATTCGCTCTTCCGTCCGCCAAGCCGATAAAAGAGGGGTTCTACTTCACAGGCTGGTCCTTCGGAGGATCGGTCTATGAAGCAGGATTCGTTTTCGATACTTTGCAGAATGTTCCCAAGATGGAATTTGTTGCAGTGTGGTCGGAATACCCTGTATTGGCGTTCAATCTGAACGGCGGAAACGCTGACGAGAGGTTTGACACAATAATGCTCAAACCTTCCGATATGCATGTGTTAGAGACGCCGGTACGAACAGGATACAAATTCCTCAGATGGTTTGACAGCGCAACGAACAAACCGTACAACGCAGGCGAAGAGATATCAATAAAGAGGAACACCACACTGACAGCCGAATGGATAGGTAATGATATCCCCATAACCTTCAATCTGAACGGCGGGTACGGTTCCGGATTCGACAGCACCAAAGGTAATGTGGGTTCATCATTCACTATGCCTCAGGATGAGCCGAAGTATGCAGGGCATTTCTTCATAGGATGGTCATTCGGCGGTTCTGTTTACGAAGCAGGTTTCGTTTTCGATACTTTGCAGAATGTTCCCGAAATGGATTTCATCGCCGTATGGTCGGAATACCCTGTATTGGCGTTCAACCTGAACGGCGGAACGCCCGATCCGAAATTCGATACCGTAAAGCTAGCCCCTTCTGAGACCCATGTCTTGGAGGTTCCTGTACGTGCAGGATACAAGTTCGTCAGATGGTTCGATAACGCTACCGCAACATCATACAGTGCAAGTCAAGGGATATCCATAACCAGGAACACCACTTTGACAGCAGAATGGGAAGGAAATCCCGTTTCAATAAGATATGATGTGAACGGAGGTTCCGGAGATTTCCCTGATGCTCAGGGCAAGGTCGGTTCACCGTATGTGCTGTCAGGCAATATACCTGTACGTGACGGACACCACTTCATCGGATGGTCCTATCTCGGTTCTGTGTTCCAGCCGGGACATGAGTTCGAACAGCTTCCCAATGTAAAAGCAATGGAATTCATTGCTGTCTGGTCCGAACACCCGACGTTATCCTTCAATCTGAACGGCGGTGAACCGTCGTCACAGTTTGTTACTGTTTCATTAGGTCCGGGTGCGATACACGTGTTGGCTGAACCGTCAAGGTCCGGTTACGGGTTCGTGAAATGGGTCGACAACGCAACAGGCACAGAATACTTTGCAGGTGACGGCATATCGATAACCAGGAACACCGCCCTGACCGCAATATGGGAAGGGAACACGGTCACGATAACATACCGTACAGGCTCAGACGTGTTCATGAACGACACCGGGAGAGTGGGATCTCCGTACACAGTGCTGTTGGACATACCCGTGAAAGAAGGACACTTCTTTATGGGATGGTCCTGCACCGGATCAGTGTTCCAGCCAGGATTCGTGTATGAACATCTTCCCAACGTGTCCGATGTGGTGCTCAAAGCATTGTGGTCTGAATATCCGATGTTATCGTTCAACCTCAACGGCGGATCGAATTCGCCGGAGTTCGATACGACAGCATTGGCTCCCGAGGCCTCATACAGATTATCTGAACCTTACAGGTCCGGATACAGATTCATCGAATGGATCGATAATGCAACAGGCAGCAGATATGCTGCCGGGTACGATATATCCATAACTCGGAATACCACTTTGACCGCAGTATGGGAAGGAAATCCTGTTTCGATAAAGTACGATCTGAACGGAGGTTCCGGAGATTTCCCTGATGTTCAAGGTAAGGTCGGTTCACTGTATGTGCTGTATGGAAACATACCCGTACGTGACGGACACCACTTCATCGGGTGGTCTTATCTCAGTTCTGTGTTCCAGCCGGGACACGAGTTTGAACAGCTTCCCAATGTAAAAGCAATGGAATTCGTTGCGATATGGTCGGAACACCCGACGTTATCCTTCAACCTCAGCGGCGGTGAACCGTCGCCACAGTTTGTTACTGTATCATTAGGTCCGGATGCGATCCACGTGTTGGTCGAGCCGTCAAGACCCGGGTACAAGTTCGTAAGGTGGATCGATGCCACATCAGGAAGCGGATACCTTGCAGGAAATGAGATATCCATAATCAGGAACACAACCTTGACAGCAGTATGGGAAGGGAACACAATATCAATAAGATATGACCTGAACGGCGGATCTGGCACTGCGTTCATACAAACAGAAGGCAAGGTAGGATCATCCTTTGTGGTCCTGTCGGATGAACCTGTGAAAGGAGGATACTTCTTCACAGGCTGGTCCTATGGGAACTCGGTATTCCAGCCGGGGCACAGGTTCGAACATCTGTCGCACGTTTCGGAAATGATCTTTATCGCCGTGTGGTCTGAGAACCCGTTATTGGTATTCAATCTGAACGGCGGAACACAGGATTCGAGATTCGATACCGTAAGGCTCGGTCCCGGGGAATCCAAGGAATTGGAAGCTCCCGCAAGGCCCGGCCACAGTTTCGTGAAATGGGTCGACAACGCAACAGGCACCGTGCATACGGCAGGCAGCGGGATATCCATAACCCGGAATACCACTTTGACAGCAGTATGGGAAGGAAATCCTGTTTCGATAAGATACGATGTGAACGGAGGTTCCGGAGATTTCCCTGAGATTCAGAGTAAGGTTGGTTCACTGTATGTGCTGTCAGACAACATACCTGTACGCAATGGGCATCATTTCATAGGATGGTCCTATCTCAGTTCTCTGTTCCAGCCGGGACACGAGTTCGAACAACTGCCCAATGTAAAGGCAATGGAATTCATTGCAGTATGGTCTGAACACCCGACGTTATCCTTCAACCTCAACGGCGGATCGAATTCGCCGGAGTTCGATACGATAGCATTGGCTTCAGGTGTGAAATACACCTTGGCCGAGCCGTCAAGGCCGGGATATAGGTTCGTGAAATGGGTCGACAACGCAACAGGCAGCAGATATGCTGCCGGGTATGATATGTCCATAACCCGGAATACCACTTTGACAGCAGTATGGGAAGGAAACCCTGTTTCGATAAGATATGACCTGAATGGGGGATCCGGTACTGCGTTCATACAAACAGAAGGCAGGGTCGGATCATCCTTTGTGGTACTGTCGGATGAGCCCGTGAAAGAAGGATACTTCTTCACAGGCTGGTCCTACGGGAACTCGGTATTCCAGCCGGGGTACAGGTTCGAACATCTGCCGCATGTTTCGGAAATGGTCTTCACCGCTGTGTGGTCTGAGAACCCGCTATTGGCATTCAATCTGAACGGCGGTGAACCGTCGTCACAGTTTGATACTGTATCATTGGCTTCTGGTGTGAAATACACCTTGGCCGAGCCGTCAAGACCGGGATATAGGTTCATAAGGTGGGTCGACGTAACATCCGGAAGCGGATACTTTGCGGGAAATGAGATATCCATAATCAGGAACACCACTCTGAAGGCTGAATGGGAAGGAAACCCTGTTTCGATAAAGTACGATCTGAACGGCGGAACGAGAGCATTCGAGGACACTTTCGGAAAAGTGGGATCCTCATACACAATACCGTCGAATGTGCCTGTCCGCAACGGCCACCACTTCGTCGGATGGTCCTATCTCAGTTCTGTGTTACAGCCGGGACACGAGTTCGAACAGCTGCCGAACGTTTCGGAAATGCTGTTCGTTGCGATATGGTCTGAACACCCGACATTATCGTTCGATCTGAACGGCGGAACGCCAGATCAGAAGTTCAGTACAATATCTCTCGGACCGGGTGACATACATGTGTTGGCCGGACCGTTCAGGAATGGATACAGGTTCGTCGGGTGGACAGACAACGCCGCCGGTGTGACATATCAGCCCGGTGACGGGATATCCATTGTCGTGAACACGATCCTGATCGCGGTATGGGCCGGTAACGAGATACCGATATCGTACGATCTCAACGGCGGTTCCGGTGACGTTTTCGAGAGCACCAAAGGTAAGGTCGGATCGCCGTTCAGGATACCGCAGGAAGAGCCAATCTTCGAAGGACATCACTTCGTCGGATGGTTCTTCGGCGGTCTTGTTTACGGTGCGGGATTCGTGTTCGATTCATTGCAGAACGTTCCGTCAATGACCTTCATTGCAACATGGTCCCAATATCCCATGCTGTCATTCAATCTCAACGGAGGCATACCCTCATCCGAATTCGACACCGTGTCGTTGAGCCATGGTGCAGAATACACACTCGGTAAACCGTCCAGGACAGGATACAGGTTCGTTGAATGGGTAGACATTGCTGCCGGCAGGACGTATCTGTCCGGCGACAGTATATCCATAACAGAGAACACAACACTGAGTGCAGTTTGGATCGGTAATGAGGTAATGGTATCATACGACCTCAACGGCGGTTCCGGCGACGTATTCGAAAACGTCAAAGGGAACGTCGGAACAGTATTCGAAATACCTGCTGAAGAACCCATCAAGGAGGGTTACCACTTTGCGGGGTGGTCCTTCGGCGGATCCGTTTACGAAGCAGGTTTCGTATTTGATCCCCTGCCGAACTTCCTGTCTATAAGGTTCGTTGCGATATGGTCGGAATATCCGATGCTGTCCTTCGACCTTCAGGGAGGGTCCTGCGATGGGTTCGGTACAATGAAGGAAAGGCCGGGTACTGACATGACCTTACCTTCGGCCGAACCTGTGAGGCCGGGATATTCCTTCGGCGGATGGCAGAACATCCGCACCGGTGAGGTATATCAGCCCGGGGACACGATATCGATAACGATAAGCACCGTAATGACCGCGGTATGGAACGGCAGCAAAATAACCGTAACATATCACACCGACGCAGGAGAAGCACCTTCCCCTGACGTATATACATTCGACGGATCGTTCTACATGATCTCATGGCCGACGGAGACAATGGTCAAACCAGGTCACGAGTTCGCATTGTGGAAGGACGGTAACGGGAACATATACCGCCCGGGCGCGGCAGTACCTCAGTTCACCTCCAATACTGAACTCACTGCCGTATGGGCACCTGTGTCCGTGCCAGAATCGTACACCATTGTGGTCACCATGCTTCCGGGAGTTCCGGGAGGAACGATCGAGTACCGTATCGGTAACTCGGAGTTCCTGCCGTACACCGGAGCGGTCCAAGTACTGCCGGGCGACGACATCACATTCCGCGCAACTGCGGATCAGAGGTCGTTGTTCAAGCAGTGGACATACAATGGTGAGATCTTCAAAGGAGATACGATAACAATATCCGCCGTGACGTCTTCGGCCAGTATCTTAGCGGAATTCGAACAGGATTCAAATGATCACATGTGGATATTGTATCTGCTTTTGCTCATCCTGCCTATTTCCGCAGTGATCTGGGCATACCGCAGAAAGGGTCAGTGATTCGGCATACTGAACCCCCTGCAAACCCTTTACTTTATTCTTACTTATCGAAGAGCCCCTGCGCATAACTTATATACGATTTCTGTCTGGCATTAATCATGGCGATTACTCAGCTGGAGCCGGCGATACTGTTCGATTCCAATATTTTCCTTGTGACAGGGGAGAGAACAGTATTGATAGACGCAGGCACCGGCTTCAAGGTCGAGGAAACGATCAAAGAGATCAAGAGGATCCTCGGCGGAAGAAAGCTTGACGTTGTTGTGATAACCCACAGACATTATGATCACGTCGGAGGACTAAGAGGGATAATCAAAGAATTCTCCCCTAAGGTGTATGCCGGATCCCTTGACGCAGTTCCGTTAAGGGAGGGGGACAGCGAATCCACAATGGGAACAAGCTTCGGCGGGACAATTGATGAAATGGATGTCGAAGACCTCAGAGAGGGTGATGTGATCGACATAAAGGATCATAGACTCCTAGTCATAGAAACGCCGGGACACACGTCTGGAAGCATATCTTTGTCAGATCAGGTGACCGGTGCTTTGTTCACCGGAGACACGGTCTTCACGGACGGCATCGGAAGGTTCGATCTTCCGACCGCATCGAGGGACCAGCTTGTGGCATCTCTGCAGAGATTATCTGGGATGGACATTCACGGATTCTATCCCGGGCACGGTCCCTCCGTCAAAGAAGGCGGCAGGGAGTATATTGAAAGAGGATTGAGAATGATGGAAGGGATGCAATGAAGAAGGTCGGAAAAGAGGGAATAGACAAAGCGGTCGAGGACCTGGTGAACGGTGAACTCGTGGTCTATCCTACAGAAACAGTATACGGTATCGGAGCGAACATATTCGATGAAGCGGCAGTGAAAAAATTGTTCATGGTCAAGAAAAGACCGTTCGACATGCCGTTGTCCGTTGCCGTAGCAGACCGGGAAATGGCTGAGAAGATAGCATTCATTGACGAGAAAGCTGGAAAACTGATAGATGCATTCCTCCCCGGCCCTTTGACAATAATAATCAGAAAGAACCCTGAGGTTCCCGATATCGTGACGGCAATGTCTGAGAAAGTCGGTATTCGCATTCCTGACCATCCTGTTGCGTTGGAACTGATAAGGAAGGTCGGCCCCATCGTGGCGACCTCTGCGAATTTACATTCACACCCTGACGCAGTGAACGTTCAGGAAGCCATCGATGATTTCGGTGATGGTGTTTCAACGTACATCGACTGCGGCCCGTGCACTTTAGGAAAACCATCGACCATCGTTTGGCTGATGGACGGTAAGATGGAGATCGTCCGTCAAGGCGCAATATCAAAAAAACAGATAGAGGATGCTCTGAATGCTCACTGACTCCGAGTTAGAGAAATTGAGAAAGGCCGGCAAGATCGCCGCACAAGCGGTTCAGCTTGGAATGGACATGGTCGATGATAACGTAAAACTCTACGACGTTGCAGAAGAAGTGGAGGGATACATAAGATCACACGGCGCAAAGCCCGCATTCCCGTGCAACCTCAGTATCAACGAGGTAGCAGCACACTACACTCCGACGCCTAAGGACAAACTGAGATTTGAGATCGGTGACGTTGTCAAAGTGGATGCCGGTGCACACATTGACGGGTTCGTCGGCGATACTGCGGGAACGGTGGAAGTGAGGACAAAGAACTTCACACACCTCATAGAATCAGCAAAGAAGGCAAGGGACACGGTGATGGAATTCATTGGCGACGGTGTTCAGCTGAAGGACATCGGAAGAGCGGTGGACTCAAGCATCCGCAGTGACGGCTACAGACCGATCGCAAACCTTTCCGGTCACCAGATAGTTGCATACACACTTCATGCCGGCCTCTCGATACCGAATTACGATGACGGTAACACGGAGACCGTGAAGAAAGGAATGGTCATTGCAGTCGAACCGTTCGCAACGAACGGCGGCGGTGAGATCAGACCCGGAAAAGCGAGCAACATCTACCGCATAGCACGTGAGCGCCAGATAGAAGACCCAGACCTGAAATTATTCTTTGAGGATCTCAAAGAAGAAGTATCAACGTTCCCGTTCTGCGAAAGGTGGCTGGATGATCCCAAAGCTTCGCAGAAGATCAATAAGCTGATGCGTCACGGTCTCGTATCAGGGTACTCACAATGCATAGAGGTCAAAGGCGGTTGTGTTACACAATGGGAACACACAGTATACATCGAAGGCAGGAGAGCTGAGATAACAACGCTCCTCTGAAATCCCATGATCCCGGTAACCGGGAAATCATCAGGATTTTATACCTCATTTGTTTATGGCGTTCCAAGGCTGGAGTAGCCAAGCCTGGTCAAAGGCGACAGACTCAAGATCTGTTCGTGTAGGCGTTCACCGGTTCGAATCCGGTCTCCAGCACTCATCCTCCCATATCTGTTCTGCAACATACCTGTTTCAGACATCTTCGTGCATGATATCCGTTAAATATCTCTCCGGTAATCCGTCTGTTATGAAAGAAGGTCAGGCGACCGAGGTCCGCGCAGCACTTGTCGGCGCATGCGGACGCATGGGCTCATTGATAATCCGGCGCATTCTGGAAACAGAAGGTATCACGCTATCGGCAGCGTTCGATATAGTCAACATAAGCAAGGATGTAGGAGAGGTCATCGGCATCGGAAAATTAGATGTTCCGGTCTCAGACTCAAAGGATCTGGCGTCTGTCCTCAAAGCATCACGAACGGATGTTCTCATTGACTTCACTATCGCCCCGGCAACTGCTGCGAACGCACCCATTGCTGCAGCCGCAGGTGTGAACATGATCATTGGGACCACAGGCCTGACCGCGGAACAGAGGACCGACATCACAGAATCAGTGATCAAGAACAAGATCGCTGCAGTCATCTCATCAAATTACTCCATCGGCGTCGGTGTATTCTTCAAACTTGTCAGAGAAGCGGCGAAGTATCTTGGCAACGATTACGATGTGGAGATAATCGAAGCTCACCACAACCAGAAGAAGGACGCACCCAGCGGGACCGCTCTGACAACTGCCGAGGTGATCAGCGAAGCGATGGGCGGCAAGGATCTCGTTTACGGACGCGAAGGCATCTGTCCGCGTGGCAAGGAGATCGGAATACATGCGGTGCGCGGAGGGGACATCGTAGGAGATCACACGGTGATGTTCATCGGAAATTCTGAACGCATTGAGTTACGTCATCAAGCGCATACCCGCGAGATATTCGTCGGCGGTGCGGTCATGGCCGCGAAATGGGTTGCGAAACAGAAGAAAGGCGTCGTTTACGCTATGTCGGACGTACTTGACAAGTGATTTTGCCGATCAGAGGTCCTTGATCCTCTTCAAAGCCGCTGCTGCTTCATTCCAGTCGTTACATTCGATGACGCTTGCACCGAGCTGAGGCGGTGCGATTATCATAAAATCGGAGTAACTTGAGAACTTCAGGACAAGTGCACGATATCCTTCGCCGGAGAATCCCGCTTTCTTGGGATTGTTGACCACGGATGCACCGTAATCGTTCGGGAAATGGTAGATCTTATGGAATCTTCCTGCATCCATGCATCCGCATACGCAATCAGCGTTCAGATCTACGATAAATTCATCAAACTCCGGCATTTGTGTTCCTTCTGTCCGTTTACGGTAATGTAAATACATCCAGCCGTATAAATAAACCATCCGATTTTCCTTTCCGTAAAAAGAGAACATTTTTACTCTTGACAACGATAAGAGATTCGATGAAAATAGCTCAGGTCGCAGGATTCCTCGGAAGCGGTAAGACAACCGCGGTCATGAAGGTCGTTGATGAATTGATGAAAGAAGGCCACAAGATCGCGATCGTGGTTAATGATGTGGGTGAAATAAGCGTTGATGCAAAATTCATAGAATCCCACGGCCTGAAAGCGAAGGAAATATCAGGCGGATGCATCTGCTGTCAGATCGCCGGCTCATTTGCGGAAACTCTCGCGATACTTCACGATACGTTCAACCCGACCATTGTGATCGTAGAGCCGTCAGGTGTTGCGATCCCGTGGGGGTTGAAGAGAGCTGCCGAATACTCCGAAGCGAAGACCGAAATGGTGATCGAACATGCTCCTGTCATCACGTTGGTGGACGCGACACGTATCGACATGCTGTTGCGCGCAGTGAGACGTCTCGTTGAAACGCAGATACGTGAAGCTGATGTCTGTTTCGTCAACAAAGTGGATTCTGCTACGCCTGCCGAAATAGCGAAAACAGAAGAATTCATCAGATCAATAAATCCAAAAGCGGAAGTTCTGCACATGTCCTCTGAGACAGGTGACGGCATTCATTTGGCATGTGACATAATCGTCAACCGTATCTCGCCGAGATACGATGAAGCAATGGAAAAGGAGATCCTCAGAAAGCAGTATGAGGTGAAATGATGAGTCATCACGATAAGCACGATGACCATGACGACGATCACGAAGAACATCATGATGATCATGACGATCACGACCACGAAGAACACCATGATGATCATGACGATCACGATGATGACCACCACGATGATCTCCATTTGGAATTACACAGAGCAGTGGACGAACTGGGAAAGTATGCGATCGATATCGAAATAAGATCCAAAGAAGGCGTTCCGAAGGACAAGATCAAAGAGGTCATCGAAGAATCGATGCGCGTGACCACGGTCAACTGTCTGAAGAACGGTGCTGACATGATAGGCCACACCAAATCATTCCTGATCTGCGAGAACGGCAACATAATGAGCAGTCTTCTCGATGAGAACAAACCTGCGAAGATCAAGGATAACGTCACATCAGATAAGATCTACGACGCGAAGTTCATCCTTCACGTGATCGTACACGGAATGTGGGACGACAAAGTACGTGAATATTCGCTGCAGGTCCTTCCGGATGTTTTCAAGAAGCACAAGGTGCCGTATAAGGTCATCAAGGATTACTACGATCTGGAGAAGAGCATAGCTCATCACTTGTAGTTGAAATTCTGATAAAACTTCTTCCTGTATGTTTTACTTCTTTCGATGATATCATCTATGTTGCCGCTGTCGATCTTGGATACTTCAGGAAGTCTCTTCGGGAACCTCGAACGGAACGTATCCAACAGATTCTTATCAGGGCCTTCCTTCTTCGAAAGATAATCCATGTTCCAGTTATCGATCAGTTCGTGAACTGATTCGATCCCTCCGTTGTAGAATTCTGCCGTAAGTACGGCGATCACGATGGAATCCGAGGAAATCACAGAAACATTGGAACCTCTTACGGAATCCTCCGTTCCGTTGAAGGATATCGCAAGTCCCCCGCCGTCACCGACGATGTCCAATGCCTGATGATCCGTTGCGCCGCCTCCGACGTATACCGTAGAACTGAAATCAATGTTGGATTGCCTTCTTATCTCCAACAAGGTGTAAGATTTCTCGTTCGTACCTATCGGGACCGTTTCCTCAAGTTCCATGAACACCTCCATCTCAGGAAGTCTTTCCAGAAATGTTCGATCGAGATACTCCATCATATCCCACCCCTTTCTGGTGCCCCCCCATCCCTGTTCCAGGAACTTCTCCGGGAGATCGTCAACACTCATCCTTGCTATCTTTGATGATATTTCCCGTAATTCACGAGCTTCTGAGGATCCGATCTCCATGGAATCAAAGGATACTTGGCTGCAGTTCACGTTGGCCATCGGAAACCCTATTGATTCCGTTACATTCATCATATGATGTTCATATGACGACGTGTTGATGAAACATGGCAGAAGATTTCCGAGATAATGCATGGCCTTGTCTGCTCCGGGCATGAGTTCCAAGGTCTCTTTGCTCAGGTTATACGCAGAATGGTCGGTTATCCCGTTGGCCTTCAGTAACGGTACGAGGAGTTTCATTAATTCCCGAGTAGCACCTTCTTTGACGGTCTTTGATGTGTATACTGTAACTGCTTCATATCTTGACAATACGTCATAGAGCCTCTCGCCGTTCTTGATGAACTTTGCGCACAGTTCCCGGGTGTTGTTGTTCTTAACGATGAAGCCGTGACAGTTTGATACGAATTGCTTGTCTTCGTGAAGACCCAGCTCATCCATTGGATTGTATTCATCCATGATCATAATCTCCTGTCAACATCATCGGAAACATCGAAAGGACCGTTCAATTTCACGTTATTGAAATACGGTCTTTTGTTCTTGATCGTAAGCGTACCGTCAGCGAACTGCTTTATCGTGGAGACTATCAGGGGCAGTTCTCTCTTTGCCCCGTTCTCCCTGATCTTCTTGAAGAAAGGCTCATCCGTCCCCTCTTTTTCAATTATATTCTTTATCGTATCCTTTCTGAGCTTTTCACGGAATGTGCATCGGAGATCGTCATATTCCTTTCCTCTTATCGAGAACCCGCAGTATGTTATCGCATCGCCGCGATCCCAGTCCTTGGTGCAGATATGCATCATTGCGCCTTGTTCGTCAGCATCATTCTCCATGATGTCCCATATGACCTCCTGCCACGTTCCCTTCGGACCGTCCGGAAGTGCGGGATGAAGGTTCAGAAGGTCGTATGCATCACATGTTTCGTCATCTATCCACAGCATGTATCCCGCGAGGATACCGATATCGAATTCGTAATGGGAAAGGAGTTTTCTCATTTCCTTTCCGTATTCGTTCCTCCACTCTGCTTCGCTGCTTTCTCTGAGTTCAGGCATGAACTCTTTCCATGAAAGGGTCACCAGAGGAATGTTGTACGATCCAACGAGATCAAAGAACTTCTTGCGTTCCTCTTTCTTAGGGTTCGGTTCTTCCTCATTGTTCCAGTTGCAGAACACAAACTGTATGTTAACGTTAAGATCGCTTTCCGCGACCGAACGCAACAGATTCCTGGAACCGGGTCCGCGCCCGGAAGAGAACCATCCCAACTTCATGGTACAACCATGTGAGAAGGAGTATATTTACACGTCGAATATCACTGTCACCGATGGAACTGAAGAATCAACGTTCATCATATGGTAAGTAACGGCTTTGATCTCAGTTCTCAGTTTATGCTTATTCACATCGATATGTTCACCGGAAGCTTTGCAGATCACGGTGCTGCCGTTAAAGGACACTTTGAATTCAGACAGCAGCAGGGATTCGGAATCGAGTATGAACAACAGTTCGGACAGCATGGCGTAAAGCCTGCTCTCGTTATCATCGCCATTGACCGAGATGTTCACATATTCCTTGCGGTCAACAAGGGATACATCAGAAACAAGGTCGAACATTGCGAACGCAGCGTTCTCAAAGCATTCCTCTAACGTCTTCCCTGTGCATCTGACCATTGCATCCGCGGTATGTTCTATGATCTCGTATCTCACATTCCTGTATCGCAGACGCTGTTAAAATATCCACCTGCACCGCCCGTCTTGCGCTTTTAGGGAAGCAACAGATAAAGGATTTATATTCGGCAGTCGGTCACGGAGATATGCGTCTGACTATCGTAGGCTGCGGTTCCATCGGAACGAAATTGGCAAAGGCTGCAGATGAGATGGATGAGGTCAAGAGGATATACCTTATCGACAGCGATCCGAAGAGGGCTGCAGAACTTTCCAAACAGCTGAAGAAGACCATTGTCGTGACGTCAGTGGAAGAAGAACTCTATCACTGTGATCTTGTTGTCGAAGCTGCAAGTCAGGCCGCAGCATCGGAGATAATACCAAAAGTGGTCGGACGCGGTGTTGACATAATGGTGATGTCTGTCGGTGCGTTGGTCGATGATGCGATCAGAGCATCTGTTTTCGACAAAGCGAAGAACAGCGGGGCGAAGATATTCGTGCCGTCAGGTGCAGTCGCGGGAACAGATTGTCTGAGGGCAGCTTCAAAGGACGATCTGGACACAGTGGAATTGATATCAACGAAAGGTCCGGACAGCCTGAGGAAAGTGAAATATCTTGAGGATAAGGGAATAGACCCCAAGAAAGTGACCACACCCACTGTGATATACACCGGAACCGCAAGGGAAGCGGTTCACTTGTTCCCGAAGAACGTTAACGTCGCTGCGACGGTCAGCCTGTTGGGTGTAGGTTTTGATAAAACGACTGTGAAGATAGTCCTGGATCCGAAGACGAAATCGAACTCACATGAACTGATACTGAAGGGAAAATTCGGAGAGATGGTATGCGAAACGAAGAACGTCCCGTCGACGGATAATCCTTCAACATCCCATCTCGCTGCGCTTTCTGCCATTGCCGTGCTGCAGAGGATAGTGAGGAACGAGTGGATCGGCATCTGAGTTGAAGCAAAAGTTATTTCTCAACTCGTGCTGTTGACGGAACATGGATAGAGTCAAGCGTCTGATGTCCAACATCGATGCTGATGCCGTTGTCATAATGAACGGTACATCACCGTTCCTTGATTCCGTGTTCTGGTATCTTACAGAACAGAGGTCAGGAACATTTGAAGGCACCATAGCGATAGCATCAGATGAAGGATTGGATGTCATAGTGAATAAGTTAGAGGAAACATCCGCGAGAGGAGGTTCCGGTAATATTCACGTGTTCGAGACGCGGGATGAGCGGGAGAAGATGTTAAAGGGTCTTTTGAAAGATAAGAAGAGGATCGGAATGAACGTTCATTCAGTTTCTTACGCAGCAGCGGAATACATAAAGAAAGTGTCCGGCTCTTCTGTTGTCGATGTGACCAAAGGGATACATGACACCATTTCCGTAAAGGATAAGAACGAACTTTCCGCAATAAGGAAGGCTTGTGGAACAGCATCAATAACGGCATCCTCGATCCACAAAGAGCTCAAAGAAGGAATGAGTGAAAAGGATGCTGCCGCATGGATCGATACCGATATGAGGAACAACGGTGCTGAAGGGAACGCATTCGAAACGATATCCGCGTTCGGAGAATATTCCGCAGAACCGCATCATAGGCCGTGTGAAAGGAAACTGACGAAAGGCGACACAGCATTGTTCGATTTCGGATGCAAGATCTCCATGTACTCATCCGACCTCACCAGAACAGTATTTTTCGGAGACCCTCCTGAGATACTGAAAAGAGCTTACAAGGTCGTTGCCGAAGCCAAAGAAGCGGGTATGACAAAGATAGCGGACGGGATCCCGGCGAAAGAGGCCGATATGGCGGCAAGAGCGGTGATCGATGCGACGGAGTTCAAAGGAATGTTCATACACTCATTCGGACACGGTATCGGAATGGATGTCCATGAAGGAACGTCACTTTCCCACCTATCCAAGGATGTACTGAAAGAGAACATGGTCGTGTCTGCTGAACCGGGAATATACATTCCTGGTGTCGGAGGGATACGGATAGAGGATACTGTGCTTGTGAAGAAGAACGGTTGCGAATCCCTGACAAAATTCGACCAAAGTATGACGGTGATACAATGAACGACATTCTCAAGAAGACCATCGATATGATGATGAAGAACGGTGCAGAGTTCTGTGATGCGAGATCGCAGACGATACGTTCTGTCGCAATACAATCATTGAACGATGATATACGTCATTTGAATCAGGAAAGATCCGGAGGAGTGTGCCTGAGGGCATGGAAGGGCGGAAGATGGGGGTACGCCACCATCTCGTCGTTTGACCACAACGATCTGAAAGAAGCCGCGGAACACGCGGTCAGGAACGCATCGGGAATGAAGAGAAACAGCCTGAAGATAGAGCCGAAGATCATCATGGACAAATGCAGACAGAACACGAAGATCCATCCTGATGATGTCGATCTGAGCGAAAAGATCGCCGCCGTACTCGATGTAGGAAAAGCTCAGACCGCAGAGAATGTGGTGAACAGGATCGGAAGCTACAGCGAAGAGATCAAAAAGAACACTTTCCTGAATTCTTCCGGTTCAGAAATTGAATGGGACGAGGTCAGAACAAGATTCAGAGCGATGTCCGTCGCCTCGGACGGAACGGGCATCGAAAGATATTATGACGGACCGGACGGAACGGCCGGTTTCGAATTGGTCAAGGATACTGACATCGAAAGATTAGGAAGAGAGACAGCAAAGGAATCGGTATTGCTACTGAAGGCGGAACGTGCACCTTCGGGTCTTTTGACAGTGATAACGGACCCGATGATGTCCGGACTCCTAGCACATGAGGTGATGGGTCACGCATCTGAAGCGGATGAAGTGATAAAGAAGAGATCTTTCCTTTCGGAAGTGTGCGGAAAGAAGGTGGCCTCGCCGGTGATATCAATGTTCGATGACGGTACGGTAAAAGGAGCTCACGGCTCGATCCCCTATGATGATGAGGGAACAAGATCATCAAAGACCCAGATCATTAAAGACGGGGTGTACACAGGATACATGCACAATCTGGAAACAGCAGCATTCATGAACGTCAGTCCAACCGGCAACGGTCGAGCGGAAAATTTCGGAAAGAGAGTGTGGGCGAGAATGACCAACACTTATTTCGGACCCGGAGATCGAACGCTAGATGAGATGATACAAGATACCAAATACGGAATATTATGCGACAAGATGGTCAACGGAATGGAAGACCCCGTAGGCGGAGGGTTCGAGGCCAAGTCGTTACGCGGATTCCTGATCGAGAACGGAAGGATAACAAAGATGCTCACTTCCTTCACGTTAACGGGACGTGCGCTTGAGATACTGCAGACGACCGACGCTGCATCAAAGGAAATGATACTGGACGGAGGGATGTGCGGTAAAGGCATAGAGGATTGGGTGAATGTTTCCTCCGGCGGGCCGTATTGCAGATCGAAGATCATCATAGGAGGGGGAACATGATCCAATTGGCCGACAGTACGCTAAGGTCGATAAAGAAGGATGCTGAAGTTTATGTTGTAACGTCAACGATCAACGCAGTATACGTCGACGGCTCCAAGATCAGTAACGTTGAAACGAAAACAGACATGGGGATGTCTGTAAGAATAGCGGATAACAACAAATTGGGAAAGGCGTCGGTAACGTTAGGCGACTCCGGTCCCGAAGACTGTGTGAAGATGGCCCTTCAGGCATCAAAGTATTCGCCGCCGAACAACGATTTCAAAGGATTCGCAGTGCCTTCGAATAAGACGCTCGTTCCAAAAGGGATAATCGACAAAAGGATCGAGAACATAGATCCCGAAGGATTGATGGAAATGGTCTCAGGAATAGTGGACGCATGTGACACTGAGGTCCCGAGAGGGCTGCTGAGAGTTTCTACCATTGAGTCAGCGTTGGTCAACAGCAACGGTGTTTCAGCGGAACACAAGAGTACGATGCTTTACGGTCATTTCACGTCAATGACAAAACTTGAACATCCGGGAGAAGGTATCGAGACGTTATTCGGAACGTCACTCGACATCGACCCCGCTGCGATCGGTGCATCATTATGCAAAAGCGCCAAAGCAGCTGCTTCTGCAGTACCGTTCAAAGGTAAGAAAGAGCTGACAATGATACTTCCGCCCAGTGAGTTGGGTGATATGATAATGTCATCTGCCGGTTACGCACTGAACGGTGAGAACGTACGGTACAGAAGGAGTCTTTGGAAAAACGACATAGGAAAAGAGGTAGCATCCAAGTGTCTTACGTTGACGGATGATCCGATGACACCGGGCCCGTTATGTTCATCCTTCGATGACGAAGGAACGCCGTCATCAAAGAAGTCTGTTGTCGAGAAAGGAATACTGAAAAGCTTCATGAGAGACAGTTTCGCAGGCGGCAGTACAGGCAACGGAATGAGGCGCAGTTCAGTCGAGTCCCAGGGCATATATGAGAATACAATATCGATCAAACCAATGAACCTCGTGATCAAGAAAGGCAGCAAGACCCAGCAACAGATAATTGAAGAGACCGATAATGGAATATTGATCGAGAAGTTCGCATGGCCGGAAGCTGACGGCCTGACGGGAAGGTTCGGGTTGGAAGTGCGTTCAGGTCACTTGATAGAGAACGGCGAGATCGTCAGAACAATAAACAATGCGCTGATGATGGGTAACATGATCACCGCACTGAAGAACATTGAACTCATTGGTTCAGACGCTCAGAACCGCGGCTGCGTGACAGTACCGACGGTAAGTTTCACCGGCACGGAGCTAATGGGAAATTAAAAAAGATCAAAAAGAGCGTTCCAGTCTGATGGGCATCCGGTCGCCGGCGTGCTCCATCGAAGAACAGTCGCCGATGACCCTGCCGATGACCTTCACCGGGAATGCCGATACGGGCTTCCCGTCATCACCGCTCAGAGGGGTCGGACCGAAGAAGATGCAGAATGCATCCGCTTTGGGCCAGTATGCAATATCACCAACTTCAAGAACAGTTGCGTCACCGACAGTCTTGGACTCAAGGGGCATGCTGAAGTATAGCTGCGAACCTAGCATGTTGATGTCAGCTTTGAGCGGAAGTGATAACCAGATCTCATTGGAGATATCAGACCTGTCCAGCTCTGCAGTATACTCGGAATTCCTTGTTCTGATGGTGATGCGGCTCATCTATTTCCTCTCGAACAAGGAACGTATATCCTTTCCGACAACTTCAAGCTCAAGGGTCTGGTCGTTCTTTTCCATCTTCTTCAGATCCTTCAGACCATTCTTCCATTCAGCTCTCCATTCGTCTTTGAACTTTCCCGTCTCGATGTCATTGAGGACGGATTCCATTCCTTTTTTGGACTCTGCAGTAATGATGCGGTCCCTTCTTGTCAATCCGCCGAACTCAGCGGTGTTGGAAACGACATCCCACATCTTTGTAAATCCTCCGGCCTGAATGAGGTCGACGATCAGTTTAGTCTCATGTAACACTTCAAAGTAAGCTATCTCAGCAGGATATCCGCCTTTTCTCAACGTTTCGAAACCAGCTGCAATCAATGCGGTGATACCGCCGCAGAGAACTGCCTGTTCCCCGAAGAGATCGGATTTCGTTTCAAAGTCGAACGTAGTCTCGAAGACACCCGCTCTTGTGGATCCTATTCCTTTGGCGAGTGCGAGCGCAAGTTTCTTTGCGTTTCCGGTAGCGTCCTTGTGCACCGAAATGAGTGCGGGAACTCCGAACCCTTCCAGATATGCGACACGCTCCATGTCGCCCGGGGATTTAGGAGCCATCATGATAACGTCAATTCCCTCAGGAGGTGTGATAAGCTTGTATGTTATCGAGAATCCGTGCGCGAACTCCAATGCTGCGCCCTTCTTCATATTAGGTCTGACCATCTCTTCGTAGATGTCCGGCTGAACTTCGTCGGGAAGAAGCATCATGACCACGTCTGCGTTTTTCACGGCTTCAGGTATCTCTGCAACCTTCAGGCCATCTTCCTTCACTTTGTTCCATGATGCACCGGTCTTCCTTGCACCAACTGTAATGTCAAGTCCCGAATCATGTAAGCACAATGCCTGTGCGCGACCCTGTGCACCATACCCCAGCACAGCTATCTTCTTACCTTTCAGGATATTCATGTCAACATCTGAATCGTGATAAATCTCCATTGAAATCACTCTCTTTTTTCGGCTATATACTGATAGGACTAAAACATATCGTTTCAGAACGGGCATCTGCCCTTGATTATAGGCACCGAAGGATTAGGCGGCAACATCGGCAGGACGTTCTCATCAGGGTCGATGCGCATATCTATCAGGAACGGCTTGTCGGAATCGAAAGCAACGCGGAACGCGTCACGTATCTCCGATGGTCTCTCAACAAGCATTCCCTTCGCGCCGAACGCTTCTGCGAGTTTCACGAAATCCGGATTGGATGAACGCAACTCCGTTCCCGAATAACGATCATTCCAGAACAGGTTCTGCCATTGTTTGACCATCCCCAGCCATCCGTTGTCCAACAGACATATCACGATGGGGATATCCTCTGCAACAGCCGTAGCCAATTCCTGTATCACCATCAGCAGTCCGCCGTCACCGGTTATGGTCATGACCTTCTTATCAGGACATGCGACCTTAGCACCCAACGCAGAAGGAAGTCCGAATCCCATTGTTCCGAATCCGCCCGATGTTATCAGCTGTCTGGGTCTTTGAATTTTCAAGTGATGCATTGCCCACATTTGATTTTGACCGACATCAGTGGTTATTATCATATCCTTGTCAATGATGCGGTTGATCTCATGCATGATCTTCTGCGGAGCTATGGGCGTGCTTCCGATGTCCGTATCGCAGACACAGCGTTTCTTGAACCCTTTGACCTGTGTGCACCAATCCTTGTGCTCCGGAGCCTTTCCGATGCCGTCCATCATTCTCAGCAGTGCTTTCTTTGCGTCTGAGAGGATATCAATGCTCTGTTGGTTGTGTTTCCCGAATTCGACGCTGTCAACATCGATATGAATGATCCTGCAGTCCTTTGCCATTTGGCTGTGGAAACTGTGCGTCCTGTCCGAGAATCTAGTTCCCACGGCGATTATAAGATCGCTTTCCTTCAGCGCGCTCAGGCTGCACATCTTTCCATGCATTCCCACAGACCCGAGGGATAACGGGTGGGCTGCCGGTATTGTCCCCAATCCCAACAGGGGCATGACCACAGGTGCACGTATCATTTCAGCGAACTTCTGCAGCTCTGCGGAAGCGCCTGATGAAACGACCCCCCCTCCTGACAGTATGATCGGTCTTTTTGCTGTGCGTATCCATTGAACAGCTTCGCCTATTCTTGAAAGATCCTCCGGAACGATCTTCACTGAGAACTTCTTGTTGAGTGAAGATTCGTCGATCTCCGAGTTCATCGTGTCTACCGGAAGATCGATATGAATGGGCCCTTGTCTTCCGTGCAATGAAAGATTCCAGCCCTGTGTCATTGCCTTCGGAAGGTCATTCAGATCGAGCACACGGTAATTGTACTTCGTGACAGGCATCATCAGACTGAAAGCATCCACTTCTTGGAACGCTCCCAATCCCAATGAACGTGTGGCGACCTGTCCCGTAAGGACAAGCATAGGTGACGAATCAGCAAACGCAGTTGCAACTCCCGTGACCAGATTCGTAGCGCCGGGTCCGCTTGTTGCCAAACAGACCCCTGGTCTTCCGGTCGCACGTGCATAACCATCGGCCATGTGAGCTGCGCACTGTTCGTGGCGAACGAGTACATGACGTACACTCGATTCAAGGATCTCGTCGAAGATAGGAATGACCTGTCCTCCCGGATATCCGAACATAGTGTCAACGTTCTTGTCCTCCAGCATTTTCATCAGTGCTCTTGAGCCTTTCACCGAACCACTTCCTGTATTTTCAAAGAGTTAAGATGCTATATTTATAATAAGGTTACTTCATTGTACTGGGCGGCAGACCTATGGTTATTGTTTATCATGAAGACCTCCTGCGCCATGAACATTGGCCGGATCACCCCGAATCTCCCTTCAGGCTCAAGACCCTCAGGAAGAAATTCGAACAGGAGGGATTATGGAACGACGTTGTTGAACCGGAGACGGTCAGTGAAGAAACGATCCTGAAGATCCATACTCCTGAGTACATAAACAAACTGAAGGCCGGCGGTAACATTCCTTTGGATCCCGACACGATGCTCAGGGATGACACGTACGGGTTTGCGTTGTTGTCCGCATCAATAGCCGCGACCGCTGCCAAATACGCATTATCTGGAAAACCGTCCATTGCATTATCAAGGCCTCCGGGTCATCACGCAGGCAAATGCCGAGCGGGAGGATTCTGTTATCTGAACAACGCTGCTATTGCAGCGGCATCCGCAGGCGTGAGAACGGCAATAATCGATCTTGACGTTCATCATTGCAACGGCACTGAGGAAATATTCTATGATAAGAGCGATGTTCTTGTCATCTCATTACATGAAGCGGATTTCTACTGGGATTCAGGATATCTGGAGGATCAGGGAGAGTTCGGCGGAGAAGGTTACAACGTGAACATACCGATACCGGCAGGTTCCGGTAACCGTACATACGAGCAGGCGCTTGATGAGATCGCGATACCGATACTCAGGCAGTTCAAACCCGAACTGATCATCGTATGCTTAGGGATCGACGCCCATTACTGCGACCCGAATGCTCATATGTTGTTGAACACACAAGGTTACATCGAACTCTGCAGAAAACTAGTCAACGAAGCGGAGGATGGAAAGATAATGTTCCTGATGGAAGGAGGATACCACTTGAGAGCAACTGCAGAAGTGTTCGCAGGCGTAGCGGGTATCTTCGTAGGAAAGGAGATAAAGCCGGAATACAGCGATGATAAAGGAGAACAGAGCAACGGAAAGAAGGAATTGCGCAAGATAAAGGAGTTCCTCGCGCATACGCATGACCTGGAGTCCCGTTAGGTTTATTTTCATATCTTGTATACAGGAGTAAAGGAGTCAGCCCAAAATGAAAGTCAAGGTCGGGATCAATGGATACGGAACGATCGGTAAAAGAGCAGCAACCGCGGTCAACCAACAGGATGACATGCAGATCGTCGGGGTCACTAAGACAAGGCCCACGTATGAGGCAATAACCGCTTCCGAATTGGGATTGGACATCTATGTGCCAGCAGATTCGGCGGAAGCGTTCAAGAAAGCAGGCATCAAGACCGCCGGTACCATTCAGGACCTTTACAAGAAGGTCGATATAATGGTGGACTGCACTCCCGGCGAAGTTGCTGAGATGTACAAGAACGAGTACGCCAAAGCAGGTATCAAGGGAATATTCCAAGGAGGGGAGGATCACAGTCTCACGGGAATATCGTTCAACGCTTCTGCAAATTACAAAGAATCCTGGGGCGCACAGTTCTCCCGTGTTGTCTCATGCAACACCACCGGACTCGTAAGGACATTGTTCCCGCTGGACAAGAAATACGGTCTCAACGATGTTTTCGCAACGCTGATAAGAAGGAGCGTGGATCCCAACGACAGTAAAAAGGGGCCGGTCAATGCGATCGAGCCGTCTTTGAAATTACCGACCCACCACGGACCGGACGTACAGAGCATCATGCCCTGGCTGAAGATCGAGACCATGGCCGTAAAGGTTCCCACGACGCTGATGCATATGCACACGATCTGTGCCGAACTGAAAGATGAGGTCACAACGGAGGATGTCCTGAACATCTGGAAGGAAACGCCCAGAGTAAGGCTCGTGAAAGGTTCCTCAGGGATCAAGTCCTCAGCACAGATCATGGAGTTCGCAAGGGACCTGGGGAGGTCACGCGGCGACATGTATGAGATAATCGTCTGGGAAGACGGTGTCAAAGTGGTCGGCAACAAGTTATACTTCTATCTGGCGGTCCATCAGGAAAGTGATGTCATCCCCGAGATAGTGGACTGCATCAGATCGATGTGCAAGCTCGTCGAAGATCCGAAAATCTCGATCGAAAAGACAAACAAAGCAATGGGCATCTGATAAAATGAACAGGGATTTCCACACACTGGAGGATTTCAATTTCAAAGAGAAGACGGTTCTCTTAAGAGTGGATATAAACAGCCCTATGGAAAAGGAGTCAAAGAACATAATCAACGATTCCCGTATCCGCAGAGTTGTGCCGACCGTCCGCGAGCTGATGGGCAAGAAGGCCAAGGTCGTCATATTGGCGCATCAGAGCCGGAAGGGAAAATGGGATTTCACGCCATTGGACAAGCATGCTAAGCATCTGGAAAGACATCTGAACCATTCTGTTGAGTATGTCAACGATATTTACGGTGATGAAGCTAAGGATGCAATAAAAGCACTGAAGGCCGGAAACGTTCTCCTTTTGGGCAACGTAAGGGAATTGGACTGCGAAACTGCAAAAGCAGATTTCCAAGGGCATGCGGATTCAGAGCTCGTCAAAGAACTGGCGCCGTTGTTGGATTATTACATAAGCGACGCATTCGGTGCTGCGCACCGTTCTCAGTGCTCCCTGGTAGGATTCCCGATGGTGCTGCCGTCAGCGTCAGGAAGACTGATGGCTAAAGAATTATTTGCATTGGATTCCATATTCAGCGAACCCCGCAGACCATCGGTCTTCATGCTCGGAGGAGCGAAGTTCGGAGACGTTTCGAAGATGATAGATCACGTTCTCGGTACAGAACTTGCTGATACCGTGATACTGACCGGATTGGCAGGGAATGCATTCTGCATGGCACGCGGTACCGATATCGGAGAAGCAAGCGCAGAGATCCTGAAAGAAGAACTGACTGACGAAAACCTGCAGGCAGCACGCGACGTGATGACAAAGTACGGTCAAAGAATATTGTTGCCGTCTGACGTTTCTGTTGAACGTAACGGGAAAAGGGCGAATGTGATGATCGGCGACATGCCTTCCGCTGAACCTGCGCTGGACATAGGCAGCGATTCCATAGAGAAATTCAAAAAAGTGATAATGTCCTCGAAGACATCATTCATGTCCGGACCTTCCGGAATGTATGAGAAAGATGGATTTGAGAACGGTACGTTAGAATTAATGAACGCAATGGTGGAGTCCAAAGGCCAATCTGTCATAGGCGGAGGCCACACAGTAGGTGCAGCAGATAAATTCGGACTGACCGACAGTTTCTCCTATGTAAGCACAGCCGGAGGGGCATTGGAGTCATTCCTTTTGGGAGAATCACTTCCTGCAGTAGATGCTTTAAGAGAGTCGTTCAAGAAGTTCCCCTGACGCAAGTGCCAGCACAAAAGAATAAGGAAGAGGTCTCCGTAGATATCTGCGGGAAATATCTATACGGATGACCGTGCTCGTTCAGAGTTCCCTCATCCTCTCTAACGCTTCAATGATCCTTTCCTTCGGCTGCGTTACGGTCATTCTAACATAACCGTCAGCCGATTCACCGAATCCCGATCCCGGTGTAACAACAATGCCGAGGTTCAACATCTTTTCAGTGAATTCAATGGAACTCATTCCGCATGCGAACCACACATAGAACGTAGCTTTCGGCATTGTTACGTTGAATCCCAATTTCCTGAGGCCGTTCACCAATATCTCACGTCTTTCCGAATAGATCGACATATTCTTGCTGATCATTTCGGGAAGCTTCCTTCCTTCATAGGAACGTAAAGCTTCAGCAGCAGCTTTCTGAATGAACTTAGGTGCTCCCGAGTCGATCTGCGACTTACATTTCTTCAATCCTGCTATGAGATCAGGATGACCGACAGCATAACCGATACGGTAGCCGGTCATGTTGAACGTCTTCGAAAGGGAACCGAACTCTATGCAGTCTCTCGTGACTTCAAGAGCGGACGGTGCCATGTATCCGTCGAAGCACATTTCTGAATACGCATTATCGAAGCAGAATATCGTGTTCGTTTGAGAACACCAATCGCTCACTTTCCTGAGATAGGCCAGATCGCACGTTGCCCCCGTAGGATTGTTGGGATAGTTGATGTACAGCATCTTAGCATCCTTCGGACAATCGTCAACATCAAGAAGCCAATTGTTCTCATACTTCAATGGAACCTTAACACAGACCGCTTCGTTGAACAGACATGATGCTCCTGAGTAAACAGGATAACCCGGGCTGGGTGCGATGATCTTTTCCCCGGGATTCACGAATGCCTGGGAGATGTTGAATATCGCTTCTTTTGACCCTATTGTCACACAAACCTCTTTGTTCGGATCAACGTCAACGTCAAATCTGATCTTGTACCAATCCGCCACTGCCTGTCTGAGATATTTCTCACCCGCACTTGATGAGTAATTATGGTTCTCAGGGCGTTCCACAGCCCTTTGCAGTTCCTTTATTACAGGCTGCGGTGTCGGAAGATCCGGATCGCCGATACCGAAATCGATAATATCCATTCCCTGTGCTCTCTTCACTTCCGCCAGTTCCTCAAGTTTCGCAAAGAGGTACGGCGGTAATTTCTGAAGCCTTTCTGAAAATTCATACTTCATAATATCTCTCCTTTGTAGACCAGTTCGGCAGGCCCTGCCATCATCACATATCTAAGGTCCTTGTCGACCGTTATCTTTAACCATCCGCCCGGTAAGCGTACGTCTGTCGGCTTACCGAGATCCACCATTCCGTTCAAGGCAGCCGCTACGGTCGTTGCACAAGCACCGGTGCCGCAGGCCATTGTCCATGCCGCACCGCGTTCGTACACACGTATCGTTATCTTTCCGTCCTTAACGGCAGCGAATTCCACATTCGTACGTTTCGGGAACAGCGGGTGCTTTTCCAACACCGGGCCGAGTTCATCCATTTCATTGTCACTGAGCGGATCAAAGATCACTAAATGAGGATTACCCATGGAAACTCCGTTCCCATGTAACTTCTTTCCGTTAACGGAGAATTCTTTGTTCACGAACTTTCCGTCGCAGTCCATCGGGATCTTCCTACAGTCTAGAATCGGCGACCCCATGTTTATTTCCACAAGGCCGTCAACATAAGCTTCCAGGTCTCCGGCAAGCGTGTGTATCATGAATCTGTTCTTCTTTACGATGCGGTTATCGAAAACGTACTTTGCAACACATCGTATCCCGTTGCCGCACATCTCAGCTTCCGAACCGTCGGCGTTCATTATCCTCATCGTCACGTCCGTACCTTCTCCCGGCAGTACGTAAAGAATACCGTCAGCACCGATGCCGAAGTTCCTGTTACACAGTTTCTTTACGAATTCAGGATCCATTGATACCTTTTCCTTCAGACAATCGAACAGAATGAAATCGTTCCCGATGCCGTGGTATTTCCAGAAGATCATAGCAGTCTCTCCGGTATCGTCTGATATCTCCACAGATCGTCCGTACATTCTGCATCTCTGATCAGTTCCGCCTTGCCGTTGTTCACGAGCACTTCCCTGCACATTCCCCTTGAATTGTAATTGGATGCCATTGAGAATCCGTATGCTCCTGCGTTGTACATCGCCACGACATCGCCTTCGTCCGGCGTAGGTAAGGCACGGTCCTTTGCCAAATAGTCGCCGGACTCACAGATCGGTCCGACGATGGTGAATTTGTGTTCACATGCTTTGTTGAACTTGTTGACTATCGCTGCATGGTGGTACGAATCATAGAACGCAGGCCGAATGAGAGTGTTGAATCCTGCGTCGACACCGATGTAGTTCTTTACTCCGGTGTACTTGACATCAACACATCTTGTCAGCAGTATCGTAGAATCGCAGATAAGATATCTTCCCGGTTCTATTACTATGGTCTTCACGTCAGTTTCCTCTTTGATGACATCAGTGACTGATATCGCAAGTTCGTTGAGGTCCATCTCATCTTCATTCGGTTTGTAAGGAACGCCAATGCCTCCGCCGATGTCTATGAACTCAAGATCGATATTCAGTTCATCCTTGATCTCGTTGGCCTTCTCGGCCAAGACCCAGGCTACATCTGTAAAAGGTTCTGCGGTCTGTCCGCCGGATCCTATATGCGCGTGTATCCCCTTAATTCTGAATCCCAGTTCCTTGGCCCTTGCATATGCGGGGATGACGCGGTCTATGGGAATACCGAACTTGGATCCTTTTGATCCCGTGATGACCTTGTCGCTGTGTCCGGAACCGACTCCCGGAGTGATCCTCACTGAAATGTTAACGTCAGTCGATATCTTCGCCAGACGTTCTAACTCTGACTCGGAGTCAATATTAATGTTCACACCCTCGTTCACCAAGGCCTGAAGTTCAGAGTTGCTTACGTTGACCCCGGTGTACAGTATCTTGTCGCTTGTGAATCCCGCTTTCTTGCATGAAAGCACCTCGCCTATGGAAACAGCATCGATGCCGGAACCTTCCTGCTGCAGTATCCTGAGTATCGCCAATGATGTGTTCGCTTTGCATGCGTAATGGATGCGCGTGTCCATGTATTTGGAGAATGCTTTGTAGATGTTCCTGTAATTCTCACGTAATATCGTCTCATCCGTCACATAAACGGGAGTTCCGAACTCTTCCGCTATGTCGTATGCGTGCATTCCTCCGAACACCATCTGGCCGTTATCGTTCTCGAAATCTCTCATCTCAGTCACCTATGAATTTCTCATGTAATATGCGGATGACATCCATCACCCTGTCCGTAGGCACAACGAAGTTCAGTGAAACATCTGATGCACCCTCGGATATCAGTTCCACGTTCGCGCCCGCGTCCTTCACTGCTCCGAAGATATCCGCGGAAACACCGCACTTGCTCAATAAGTTGTCGCCGACAGCGCAGACCAGCGCCATGTTGCTCTTGACATCGATCCTTTCAATATCGGTCTTGTCAAGGAGATTCAGGTGTTTCAGCGCTTCCTTGACATCAAGATTGTGGATAAGGAATGCTATTGTTGACAACGATGTAGACATTGCGTACATTATCACATTGGCGTCAGCGATCTTCTCCATGATGCGGAAGACCATCTGCGGCCTGTATGCTATCTCCGCTGAACTGACGCATATGATCGAAAGGTCGATCTTCGTTGCTACGCTTCTCAGCAATTCGCTCTTTGGCAGACGGTGCTGGTGTATCAGCGTTCCCGATGCTCCGGGATTGAACGTGTTCCTTACCTTCAGAGGAATGTGTTTCACGCGTACCGGTTCTATGGTCCTCGGATGAAGTACCTTAGCTCCGAAATACGCAAGTTCAGCGGCTTCACCGAAATTCATTTCATCTATCGTAACAGCATTGGGAACGACGCGGGGATCAGCGGTCATGAATCCGTCAACGTCCGTCCAAATTTCCAGAAGATCGGCATTTATGGCGTTCGCCACTGCCGCGGCGGAATAATCAGAACCGCCGCGTCCGAATGTCAATGGTTTTCCTTCATCATTACGTCCGTAGAATCCCGTGATCACGGGAATGCAGTTCTTATTCAGTAATGGTACGACATTCAATGAGAGTCCCAAAGCCGTCCTTTCAAGGTCCGCTTCTCCTGATTCAGGCTTACCTGTAGCGAATATTCCCGCCTGCTCGGATGTAAGTGCAACGGAATCATATCCTCTCGATCTCAGCGTATACGCCAGTATGAGGCTGGAGAAACGTTCTCCCTGTGATGATATGTTGTCGCGGTAGAACGGATCCTTCGCGGCCTCCTTGTCTGTCATCAATGCTGTCAAAGAATCAACTCTCTTCTTCAGCTCCGTCATGTACTCGTTGTAGAATTCCTTGGACATCAGCTCCTTGGCAGCATCTGAATGCTTTTTGATCATCGTTTCCGCTAACTTCTCGATCTCACCGACACCGTCCAGTATGCTTATCAGATAATTCGTAACGCCGGACATGGCCGACACTATTACAACCTTTGACCCTTCCGTTTCCGCAATTATGCTTGCAGTCCTGGAAAGCGCATCCACCGAACCAACGCTGGTTCCGCCGAACTTCATGACCGTTATCATTCGAACACCTCATACATACTGTGAACTTTTCCGTCCTTCTTTCCGAATATCCATCTTATGCTGTCGATACAGCCGATCGCAAATGCTTCTCTCGATACTGCTTTGTGTGTGATCTCCAGGACATCCGTGTTTCCTGTGAAGATCACTGTGTGGTCTCCCACGACGTTCTCTGCACGCATCGAACGCATTTCTATCTTTTTCTGTTCAGGGCCCTTCCCTGACCGTTCGTAAGTCGTTTCCGTGATACCTGATGCATTCTGCACCCTTCTTAATGTTTCCATTGCCGTCCCCGACGGAAGATCCTTCTTTTGCGAGTGGTGTGTCTCTAAGATCTTGATATCATAACCTTTCAGCATTCCCGCAAGCTGCTCCGCAGCCTTCCAGAATGCGTTCACGCCTTCTGCGAAGTTTGATGAGATAAGAGCGGACGTCTTGTTCTTCGCAACGTTATCCTTCATGCGTTCCAGCGTTTCGGCTGAGACCGACGTTGTTCCCAATATCAGTGAAACGCCGTGCTCCGGTATATTATCGACCAGCGCGGAAGCAGCTTCCGGTGATGTCAGGTCTACGTAGATGTCAGCGTTCTTCAACAGCTTCGGAAGATCTGACGGAGAAGATGCGAACACTCCCGGAAACAGCTCCTTTCCCAGACTCCTGCTGTTCGGGGACACTATCGCTCCGGCCAACTCGATGTCATCGGATGACAAAATGGATTCACATACCATGCTGCCGAGCTTCCCGGTAGCTCCTCCTACAACGGTCCTGATCAGCGGGATCACCTCATGCTCTTCAATATGCCGTCGATGGTCTTCCTGTTGCCTGCAGAAAGCTCCGTTAACGGAAGCCGTAACGTGCCGGTCCCGAAGCCCATGTTCTTCATTATGTACTTCACCGGTATCGGGTTGGATTCTATGAACAGCGAACGGAACAGCGGGAGCATCTTCAGGTGTATCTTCCTCGCTTCCTCGTATTTTCCTGATCTGCATAATGCGACGATATCGGAAACTTCTCGGGGAAAGCAGTTGGATGCCACGGATATTGTCCCTTCCGCGCCCAACGCCATCATCGGGAACGTGAGGTTATCGTCACCTGAAAGCACCAGGAAGTCCTTCGGACGTCCCGCAAGGATCGTCTGTATCTGGTCGATATTCCCGGATGCTTCCTTCGTTGCGGCCACTCCAGGTAATTCCGCTAATCTCAGCGTAGTTTCCGGAGATATGTTGCTGCCGGTCCTTCCGGGAACGTTGTACATCACCAACGGAATGTCTATCGCTTCCGAAATGGCCTTGTAATGTTCGTAGATGCCGTCCTGCGTCGGCTTGTTGTAATACGGCGATATCGAAAGAACAGCATCGACACCGATATCCTGTGCCTTCTTGCTTAAGGCGATAGCTTCAGAGGTGCTGTTGCTTCCCGCACCCGCGATGACCTTTGCCTTCTTTACGTGATCGACGACTATCTTGATCACTTCGATGTGTTCTTCGTGACTTATTGTCGCCGACTCGCCGGTGGAGCCGCATGGAACCATGGATGTCACGCCGTTCTCTTCTTGGAACTCTACCAAACGACGCAGACATTCTTCGTCTATGCTGCCGTCCTTCCTGAACGGCGTGATAAGAGCCGTTGAAGTGCCAGATATCATCTAACTCTCTCCGAAATGTTCCTTGAGGATGAGCCTGGTACGTGTGCTCAGAATACTTTCGTTCTTTCTGATATGTTCGATTATCTCGTTCAGTTTGTTTGACGAATCGACATCAACGATGGCGATCATATCCTGATCCCCGGTCACTTCGTATACATCAGTGATTCCGGAGACCTTCGATAACTCCTTGGCTATCTCGTCGCTCTCGGTGTTCACTCCCAACTGAATTTCCACCAACGCCTTAACGTTCCTGGAACTGGTCTTAATGGTGAATCCCCTTATTATCCCGTCATCGGTCATCCTGTGGACCCTGCTCCTTACGGTCCCCTCTGAGACTTTCAGCTTGTCAGCTATGTCAACAAAAGGACAGCGGGAGTCTTGTTTCAAAAGGTCTAGGATGCGTTTATCGAGGTTGTCTATCATGGGAATCCCTTTTTTATCAGATTTCGTAGTACTACTACGTTAAGCGCAGTAATCCTATATATAATCTTAGAATTCCGTTTATGTAAGTAACGAAAAATGTAGTTTTTCTATCATTCATTCTTTACATGAACGTCCATTTGCGGGAATGGTATCGATATTCCCGCTTCTTTGAACTTTGCGAACACAGCTTCCCTTATACGTCCTGCGATGGAGTTCCTGTCGGAGAAGCTGTTCACGTATATTCCGAGACGGATCTTTACGTAAGAATCTTCGAAAGATTCCAGTCTGATGGACGGAAGGTCGTAGGAACCGTCGCTTATAACGTTGATGTTCTCTTCCGCGACCGTTCTGATTATGTTCTTTGCAAGTTCAACATCGTTTGCGTAGTCGATCCCGAAGAACATCTCTATGAAATAATCATTCGTTTTTCTGGAAATGTTAGTGATCACGGAAGTAGCGACGACATTGTTCGGCATTACGTAAACGGTAGTGTTACCGGCATCCTCGAAGGTCGTGCTGAGCATTCCTACGTTCACAACGCGCATCGTTACCGAATTTGTACCGATCTTTACAAGATCCCCTGATTTGAAGGGTCTTGTGATAAGCAGCGTCATACCGTTGAAGAACTGCGAAAGTGTGTTCTGCGCACCTAAAGAGATTGCAAGACCCAATATACCTGCTCCGGTTATGATCACCATGAGGTCGAATCCCAATGATGCAAGTATGCCTGCGAAAGCGGTCACAGAGATCAATATCTTCCCCACAAGGTCAAGCAACGGAACAATGGAACCGTCCACGCCCATGTTGCCTGCCTTTTCCCGCATCCTGTGGACCAGGAATCTCACTACTGCCTTGTAGATGCGCCATGCGATGATGGCGCCGATGAATATGTATGCGATGCTCACGACACTGTCGATCAGACCTGTGTTCTCCTCCCCTATCCCGTACACACGTGCGGTGTTCGATGCAGCATAGAGCATCGCAAGGAAGAAGAACGGTTTCCAGACATCTTTCCTGATGGCCTTGCGGTGTCTCTTGTCCTCTTTGATGACAAGGAACAGCAGGAATGGACCTATGACGTAAGATAGCACGAAAGCAATGACGATCCAAAGGATAATGGAAGCGAGTGCGGTGTAAAGGGAATCATCGAAAGGTGATACCCATCTTCCGAGTATCTTGTTGTAATTGTCCCCCGGGGAAAGAGATGATGATACGTTGACAATGATGTCCGATGACGTGACGTAGAAAACTCCGGTGGCCAAGAACGGTTCATCGACCTCTATATCGAATGTGACCGTGGCGCCGCTTTCTGCTGCAGTGTACTTGTCCGATCTGATCTGGACCGAAAGCATTACGCTGCCCCCGTCAGGCACTTCGACAGAGGCGGACGAGAAACTCACCGATACGCCGGACGGCGTATCACTGTGGCCGGATATCCTGACCCATATGTCCTTGCCTCTTTGGTTGGCGATCCTCAATTGCGTATCTGTGGAACTTCCCGCCTGGATCGTTATCTCAGAATCCAAAGTGCGGACCTCTACGTCATCGACGATGACCGAGTCGGCATCGTATGATACGGAACCGATGGGCATAAGCATAATTGCGACCACTGCAAAAGCAAAGAGTAACCCTGCGTTCCGCGCCTTCATGGAGTTGCGAATACCGTTAAAGGATAAAAGAATAATGTATCCTCAGCCATTACAGACCGATGTCTGAGGTCTTCGATGCCGTAAGAGTGGCGGTCGTTCTGGTCATGATGATATATGTTTCAGTATCTGACGTAAGGACAAGAGAGGTCTCAGACGGGTGCTGGTGGATACTCGGAACGTTTGGAATATGCTGCATGGCATATTCCGCATTTTCTAACGAGATGAAATGGGAATATGTGCTGATGATGGTCGGTACTGCAATGATCCTTTTGGATATACTTGCTGAGGCAATAGGCGACGGTGTGAAAGGAAAGATATTCCACGTGCTGATGATCATGACGTTCTTGATCCCGCTGATCGTTTCCTTCGATGATATGCTGGTGAAACAGTTCTTCATGGTCTTCGTGACATTCATGATATTCCTGCTGCTGTTCTTCACGGGCGTCATAAAAGGAGGTGCGGATGTGAAATGTCTTATCGTGATGTCAATGATATTCTTCTCTTATCCTGCGTTCTCAGTATTCCCGCTGATAGCCTCTCCAGGTCCTTCGTATGAAATGATGTTCCAATTCTCGCTGATGACATTATTGTTCGCAGCTCTGTTCTCATTGTCGGTTGTCATTTACGTGATGTCAATGAACATCAGGAACAAGGATAAAGAAGTGAAGAAAAGATATGTTGGATTCAGGATGAGCATCGAAGAAGCAAGATCCTCTCACGTCTGGCCGTTACAGTACGTTTACGATGGAGAAGTGGTAACAACTTGGAAAGCACAGGACCCTGCGGTCCTGGATGATCTGGAATCGGCCGGATCCAAAGATGTATTGGTAACACCGATGGTCCCGTTCCTTGTGCCGATAACATTTGCGATATTGTTCCTGGTGCTGATAGGAAATCCGTATTTCCTCATCTTATGATGTTCAGCTTTGTTTTACAGGAACCGCAACGATCTCCATCGAGACCCGCCGTATCAACAAGATACCCTATCCTTTTGATGACGGCCGCGCCGCATTCCGGACAATACGTATCTGATGCCTCTTCAGACAATATGTTCCCTGCGTACACGTAGTTCAGACCGAGGTCCATCGCATCCTCTCGCGATTCGAGTATGGTCTCCTGAGGTGTCCAGGGAACATTATTCATCTCGTTGTCAGGGTGGAATCTTGTGAAATGTACGGGAACATCAGCAGACAGTTCGTTCAGCACCCATTCCGAAAACTCTTTGATCTCTTCCTTTGAGTCGTTGTACCCCGGTATCAGAAGATACGTGATCTCAGTGTGTATCTTCTTCCGGTGAACTTCCTTCACCGTTCCGAGAACGTCTTCAAGGTGTGCACCGCACACCTTCATGTAGAAATCGTCTGTGAACCCTTTGATGTCGATATTCATAGCATCCGTGACCTTGCAGAGATCGTTCAACGTCTCATCGGATACCAATCCGTTGGTGACAAGGACACAGGAAAGATCGTCACCTTCCTCCATCACGTCCAGGATATACTCAGGCCAGATCATAGGTTCGTTGTACGTGAACGCAATGGAATCAGATTTCTCGATGCGGCACATTGCAACGAGTTCTTCAGGAGTCTCGAATGTTGTTCTTTTCGATCTTCCCATTGACATTGATATGGCGTAATTCTGACAATGCTTGCAACTCATGTTGCAGCCGATCCCGCCGACAGAGAAGATCCTGCTTTTTGGTTTGTAATGGTAAAGAGGTTTCTTTTCAATGGGGTCAACAGAAAGGGACGATACTTTACCGTAAGTGTATGCGACCAACATATCCTCATCCCCGCGACGGGAACTGCATCTTCCGTACCCCCCGACGGGAATGCGGCAGTGATGAGGACACACTCCGCAAACGTAAACGTCACCGTCTCTCCTGTAGTATCGGGCCTCAGTTCGTGAAATGTTCGTAGCCGCCATTCACTACCTCCTTTCGTTCTCCATCTTTGATCATGCACACTTCTTTGGATTCCGTTACAATACCGATAACGGAAGCATCAACATCAGATATATGCAGCTCTTCCATCTTATCTTTAGGCATTGTGAACAACAGTTCGTATTCGCCGCCGAAATACAGCATCATGTGCTCTTTGTCCATGTACTGGCACATCTCATTCACGCCCGGACCTTCAGGCAATGCTTCCCACAGGATATCCATGCCTACCGAACTAGCTTCGCATATTCCGTGCATTGCTGTTGCAAGACCATCAGAGAGGTCCATGCAGGATGTTGCACCCATCTTCGAAAGTATCTTTCCGTCATCGACACGAGGTATCGGAAGTCTCAGGGAACGTATCGCCTCCTTCTCTCCTTCCCCCTCTGCGTTGTTCTTCAATGCAACCATTCCTGCAGCAGGGGACCCCAGCGTTCCGGTAACAAGGACAATATCCCCGGGCTTCGCACCGGATCTTTTCATTGGTTCCCCGGTCATCGTTCCGATGGCAGTGCAGCATACCATCCCCTCTCCTGTTTTAGTGTCGCCGCCGATTATCTCTGCGCCGCAGAATTCAGCGCATTTGTCGATGCCGATCATTATTTCGTAAACATCATTCTCATCGAGTTCCGGAGGCATCGTCATCGAAACGATCAGCCATTTCGGAGTTGCACCCATCGCAGCAATGTCACTGAAATTAACAGCAGCGGCCATCCATCCGAATTCTCTGCAGGGCGTTCCCAAAGGACGATGGCGTTCAAACGTAACGACATCAGAAGAAACAACAAGTTTCTGATCCCCTAACGAAATGACAGCAGCATCATCGCCCGGGCCGTGACAGGAAGGGGAACGTATACGCTCAAGTATTCCCTTCAGAAGTCCTCTTTCCCCTTTCTCCTTGAGAAGCACATGCACACATATGGGAATTATTCAAAAAAGCTTTGCTAAGCATTGCTTGCCATTGCATTGTCTTGCACGGCATTGCAAAGCATTGTTTCCTATAATTTTCCATCAGCAGGCTTTCTGTCAACACAATTCCTTTCAGTCGATTCAAGTAAAATACTATGAGTCCCATTCCAGCGGCATGGCGTTTCCGCGCATAGGTTATGATCTCCTATCGGAGAAACAGAAGGAAATGTATGATGTCTTCCGTGCTGACGTAATGTCAAGGAAGAAATTCATATCATTCAACGTCGAAGACCCTGCGGGAACGGACATAGATGAAGTATTTTTTGCGGTACGTCAGGATGATCCGTACCTTTTCTTCCTGAGCAAGATGCTCAGAGTGGAAACATATCTCAAAGAGATCACAGTAATTCCAAAATATCTGTTCAGCAGTTTCAAAGAAAAAAGATATCTTAAAAAGATAGACGATGAAGTGAACGGAATACTGAACGGTCTTCCCGAAGACCTGCTGGAAAAAGAGAAAGCCGTTTACAAAGCGATGACCTCAAAAGTAACATCTCCCGACGAAAGGAAGAAAGAAGAGAACTATTCGATGATCGGTGCTCTTCTGCGTGGGGTCGCGACATGTGACGGAACCGCTCTTGCAACCAAGGTCGTTTTGAACCGTGCGGGTATTCCATGCGGATGTGTCCACGGCACAAAAGGAGATGGTACGGGGCATATGTGGAATATCGTAGAACTGAACGGATCATTCTATCACCTTGACGCAACCAAAGGCGGGTATTTGGACAATATCTTCAATCTCACCGATGAGGAAATGGAAGAGAAAGGATTCAGTTGGGAATTCAGATCTGAATGATCACACGTCCAAAAGCCAATCCATCAGATTGATGTGCTTTATTCCGTTACCGGGATCTGTCATGATCCTGTCCAAAGACAATATCGTTTTCGGATGATTGTCATCTATCGATCTCAATGAATTGATCTCTCTTTTCGATGTTTCATCGGAAAGCATGGTCTGAGTCACCTGGAAATATTCTATCTCGTTACCATTGAATGCTGCGAAATCGACCTCGGAATCACGGAAGCTACCGATCATAACCTTATATCCTCTTCTGCACAGTTCGAGATACACGACATTTTCGATCTGTCTCCCTATATCGGGTCCTTCCTGCCAACCCAGCATGGAATTCCTTATGCCTGTGTCGGCGGCATAGTATTTTTCGTTGGAACTGAGGATCTTCTTTCCTCTGACATCATATCTTTCCGCTTTGTACACTATGTATGCTTCTTCCAATGCGGTCAGGTAATTCCTGACCGTGGTCGGAGAGATCCCTGCATGTTTCGATATTGTCAGAACGTTCGTCAGGTTACCTATATTGGAGAACAGATATCGCGCTATGTTCCCCAACACACCTGTGTTCCTGACGCCCAGTCGGGATACGACATCCTTCATGAGTATCGTGTTGTATATCCCCTGAAGGTGATCCATTATGAATGTCCGATCGGCCTTCGGATCCACTGACGGTAATGCACCGTATATCAAAAAATCGTTGAATCTTGATTCTGCGTTCTCCCTTCCCGATAAAGGATGAAGTTCCATGTATTCGGAAAAGGACAGCGGAAGCATCTTTATCTCTATGTATCTGCCTGAGATGTATGTCGCAAGTTCTGATGATAACAGATAAGCATTCGAGCCTGTGATGTATATGTCTGCGTCGTAGTCGGTCATCAGAGAATTGATGTTCTTCTCCCATCCTCTCACTCTCTGTATCTCGTCGAAGAACACATAGGTCCTGATGTCCTTTCTGAGGTTTGCTTTTATGATGTCCCTGAGTTGAAGATGATCATCGACATCCATATTCTCCTCTGATTCCAGGTTGATGTAGAATATGCGATCGTCACTTATACCGTTGTCTTTGAGGTGCTGAATATACTGCATCATAAGCGTAGATTTACCGCACCTCCTGATGCCGGTTATTATCTTCGCAATATCTGTACGGTCCCGGGCAGCGTCCAGCTTTCTTATCGGATCCGTTCGGAGTACTGTGTCTTCCAATTTGGTCATCTTTTGACGGATACGTATATGTCATATTAATAATTTCCAGTATAATGGAAATTTCTGCAAAATCTGCAATTATTTCCAGTATAATGGAAATTTCTGCAGACACTTCCGTTCATGGATATTCGGTCTTTTGATCAATATTCTAAGGCGATATCACACGATCCCGGAAAAGTCTTCTGTGGTCAGAAAGGAATAATATTTCCAAGGACAACCATATCAGAATTGCGTTACTGCGGGATAAGAACATAAATCCTTAATATCTAATGCGACGATAGGCTGAGGGTTGGCTATGAAAATTGATGTGAGATACGGTAAGGACGAAGTTCAGAAGGTGAATATTCCCGACAAGAACATGATCGGAATATATGCACCCAAAGACGTGAACTGCGGGTCATGCGAGAAGACCATCAATAACGCGTTGGACGATCCCATTGGATATGATTCATTGGACGCATTCCTGAAGGGCGGAAAAGATGTAGTGTTCATCGTCAACGACGGAACGAGACCGACACCGACCGCAAAGATACTGAGCGCATTGAAGAACCGCATGGACCTGCGTTCAGCAAGGTATCTCATTGCAACAGGTGCCCACAGACCGATGACAGAGGAAGAGAACGATTTCGTCTTCGGCTCGAACTACGAACTGATAAAGGACAGGATAATAACGCATGATGCCAACAACTCCGAGTGCGTTCACCTGGGAACGTCAAAGAACGGTACTGAGATGGAAGTCAACAAAGTAGCCGTTGACGCTGATCGTTTAGTGATAATCACATCAGTGGAACCGCACTACTTCGCAGGGTACACCGGCGGGAGAAAATCATTCCTGCCTGGAGTAGCATCATTCAAAACGATCGAGCAGAACCATAAGCTTGCAATGAAACGCGAAGCCCAATCCCTCATTCTGGAAGGGAATCCCGTTCACGAGGATATGATGGATGCTCTCGAAGTGGTCAAGGGAAAGCAAATTTTCTCAATACAGATCGTAATGGACAGACACCAGAACGTTTACAAGATAGCTTCCGGTGACTTACACAAAGCTTTCGCACAAGCTGTGGAATGGGCCAACGAAGTGTTCTCAGTACCGATTCCGGAAAAAGCTGATGTTGTAATTTCAGTCGCACCATACCCTATGGATGTAGACCTCTACCAATCCCAGAAAGCATTGGACAACGGGAAATGGGCATTGAATGATAACGGAAAGATCATAATGGTGGCAAAGTGCAGAGAAGGAATAGGCCACGCAACATTCCTGAAGCAGCTTTCCACATCAAAGGATCCCAAGGTCGTTTTAGAAAACTTAAGCAAAGAATACAAGTTAGGATATCACAAAGCGGCAAAGATGGCCGAAATATCGTTATGGGCGGAGATCTGGGCGGTCACCGATCTGGATACGCAGATGTTGGCTGACGCAAGCATAAGACAATTCCCGTCAGTCCAGGCAGCTGTTGATGAGGCACTCAAACAGAAACCGGACGCAAAGTTCATAGTACTCAGTGACGGAAGCGTCACTATCCCGAAGGTGGTATAATGGTCAAAAAGGATAATTTCAAGACGGATAAGATGGAACAGGTACGTGATGCTGTCAACGTGTGTACAATGTGCGGGTTCTGCAAGAGCGTGTGTCCGTCATTCAAGGCAATAGGCTGGGATTCCGCGTTAGCGAGAGGTCGCGTAATATTGTCATACGGATTACTGAACGGTGACATCCCCGCAGACGATTCAGTGATAGAGAACATCTACACTTGTACGACCTGCATGGACTGCGAACGTCGCTGTCCATCAAAAGTGAAGATCGTTGACATCGTGGAATTATGCCGTTCCGATCTCGTAAAGAACGGTCACATCCTTCCGAAGCACAAAGCAATTGCCGACAATGTCATAAAATTCGGAAACCCCTTCGGCGAGAAGGAAAAAGTTGTCGACACGTTGGGAAAGAAACCCAAGAAAGCGAAGATCGGTTACTTCTCGGGTTGCACAGCAGCATACAGGAACAAAGCAACATCAAAAGCAGCACTGTCCATCCTGGACAAGCTGAAAGCTGATTACACCGTGGTCGACGAAACATGCTGCGGAAGCGTTCTCCAGAGAATAGGCTGGAGCAACGATGATGTAGTGGAAATGATGAAGAAGAATGTCGATTCGATAGCAAAATTGGGCGTTGAGACACTTGTGCTTTCATGCGCAGGATGCTACAGGATGTTTAAGGAAGAATATCCAAAGTACGTCAAAGTACCGTTCAAGGTACAGCACATGACGGAGTTCCTGGCAACGCAAGACTTGAAACTCAAACCCAGGAAAGGTACAGCAACATACCACGACCCGTGCCACTTAGGAAGGCATGCACATGTTTACGAAGAACCTCGTAAAGTGATCAAGATGATTCCAGAACTGACGTTCAAGGAAATGGAATTCAACAAGAGCACAAGCCACTGCTGCGGAGGCGGCGGAGGTGTGAGGTCAGCGTTCCCGGAACATTCGAAAACCATTGCGGAAACAAGGATCGATGAAGCTTCCTTTGCTGATACGATAATAACAACCTGTCCGTTCTGCGTCAACAACCTTACAATGGGAGCAGACGGTAAGAACATCAAGATCGTCGATCTTACAGAATTGGTGGATGAACTGCTGTGAAGACAGTGTTCAACAAGAGATCAATGGAATACGAAGTTCCCAAAATAATGGGAATACTGAACGTAACGCCCGACTCATTCTCAGACGGCGGTCTCCACACCAATCCTGTGAAGCATGCTTTCAGCATGATAGACGACGGCGTAGACGTAATAGACATAGGAGGAGAATCCACACGTCCGGGTTTTTCTCAAGTGTCCGAAGAACAGGAAATTGAACGGATCATTCCGGTAATAAAGGAACTGTCTGGCTCTTCTTCAATTCCCATCTCTGCAGACACAATGAAACCCAAGGTCGCAAGAGCAGCAATTGACGCTGGTGCGGACATCATCAACATGGTGAACTTCACTGATGAGATGTTAAAAGTCGTCGCAAACTCAAACGCAGCAATCATCATAATGCACACACCTGCGGACATCAGCGGAGTGCACAACAACGTCATGAAAGGCAACGCGATCGAACAGATCAAGAACTTCCTGATCAGCAGAACGAAAGCGGCGATCGAAGCGGGAATCGAAAAGGACCGCATCATCACAGATCCCGGAATCGGATTCGGAAAGACCGAAGAACAAAATTACGAAATACTGAAAAATTCAGGAACATTCAGCAACGGTCTTCCCGTGCTGATCGGAGCCTCAAGGAAGAGGTTCCTTTCCTACGCTTATCCGAATATGTCAAAGGAAGATGCAAGTGTTCTCGCGGCAGTTGATGCGATAAGGAACGGAGCATCGATTGTCCGTGTACATGACGTAAAAAGAACGAAAGAAGCGTTCAAAGCAATCTGACAGCGATCGAGACGATAGCAATGGCAACCAAAGATACGATCATCGCACCATAGAACGTCCAGTCCTTTTTCTTCTGAGCTTTTATCCCATCGAGGTAGAGGTCGACACATTCCTCAGAACAGAACCGCCGATCCAATGCAACCGGATCGCCGCATTCTTCGCAATGTCCGTGATCGGGGAGTCTCAATGCCATGAACCCCAATATGAAACGGAATACTTAATCAATGCCCTTGAGACCTGCGACGAATTTATGCAGAAGATCGTTCAGAAGGTACACATCCCAGCCGATACAAAGATGATACTCCCGCTGTCCTTCCTTTTTCAACTCACCTTTCATTCCGGACATCTTCAATTCCGGACATCTTTCGGGAACATTATTTTGCGCAGATATTTAAACGGCAGAGCAGATACTAAACTGCAAATGCAAATCGGTATCGATATTGATGCTGAAAAAGTGTTCGTAAAATACTATAAAAGTCAAAAAAAGGTGTAAGCATGAGATACAAGAGTCTGTTAATGACGGCCTTAGTGGCGTCAATGTTCTTGGTGTCATCCGCCGCTCTTCTGTGTAATGAGAACGCAGCAGGGGATGATCCGTTGCCCCCCCCCCCGGGCGGGTCAATAATACCTGTAACTG
>JGI994J12354_10000355_pt1 | contig 45315 bp, 38 predicted proteins | sample IntmicLarv3ML3BL_FD_12354 | JGI IMG/M metagenome (IMG submission 12354) | reverse complement strand
TTCTATACCTATGCTTTGTGCGAACATTTCTTCGAATTTCCCAAATTCTTTCATCAATAATCACCATGAACATTATACCTCTTTCACGGAATAAAGAAAAGAACCGTGCGATTTCAAACCGTCAAAAAAAATTAAAAATCGGTTTACTTTTCATATTATTATGATATAATGCTCTTGCAAGAATACATAAAACAGAAAAGGAGTGTTATCGTTTTATGCAACATAAATTAGCGTTTATCGGTTATGGCGGAATGGCCGGTTGGCATCAGTTTGTCATCAGAGACAGAGTCAAAAGCATTAAAATCAAGGGTGTTTTTGATGTCAGAGAAGAAGCCTTGAAAAAAGCTGAAGATGAAGGGCTTAAAGCATATAAAAGTCTTGACGAACTTTTGGCAGACAAAACAATAGATATAGTTATAATTGCAACCCCGAACAATTTTCATAAGGATTTAGCTATAGCTGCGCTTAGAAGCGGAAAAAATGTTATTTGTGAAAAACCTGTCACAATGAACGCGGGCGAACTTGAAGAAATTATAGCTGTCCAAAAGGAAACAGGAAAGCTTTTTTCTGTTCATCAAAACAGACGCTGGGATAAGGATTTTAGAATTATTAAAAAAATTATTGAAAGCGATGTAGTCGGTAGACCTTATTTTATAGAATCTCGTGTTGAAGGCTCAAGACAATATTTTCATGGTTGGCGCGACTGCAAAATGAACGGCGGCGGAATGCTTTTGGATTGGGGTGTTCACCTCATCGACCAAATAATGTGGCTTATTCCACAAAAAGTTGTTTCGGTTTATGCCGAATTAGTAAGCATTTACTCAAAAGAAGTCGATGACAACGGTAAAATCGTCATCAAGTTTGAGGACGGACTTTCCGCTCACATTGATCTTTTAATGAACAGCTTTGTAAACATGACAAAATTCAGACTTCTCGCTTTTGACGGAACTGCTGTTATTGAAAACTGGGATTGCGACGGAAAAATCGTAAAACTTCTCAACGATAAAAAACCGATATGGGATGAAAAAATAGTTTATACGGCGGCAGGACCTACAAGAAGCATGGCGCCTCGTTTGCCCGAAACAATAAAGGAAATTAAACTTCCCAATGTGAAAACCGATGCTGCCGATTATTATCGTAATTTCATAGCGGTTCTTGACAAGGGTGATGAATTAATCGTAAAACCCGAAGAGAGCTTACGAGTTATGAAAGTCATAGACTTGGCATTTCAATCACACGCCGATGGACGTAGCATCAGCTGTGAAATTTAGATAATGGAGGCTGATTTCTATGAAAAAGGCACTAATACTGCAAGGCGGCTGGGATGGTCACGAACCTGAGCTTGTGTCAAAAAGATTCGCCGAAATTTTAAAAAACGAAGGCTTTGAAGCCGAAATTTCAGATACGCATGAATGTCTTGACGACGAAGAAAAATTGTGTACTCTCGATTTGTTTGTCCCTATTTGGACATGCGGCGAAATAGACCACGAACGTGTGGAAAAAATTTCACGTGCAGTTGCAAAGGGTGTTGGAATCGCGGGTTGTCACGGCGGAATGTGCGACAGTTTTCGTGCTGACACAGAATGGCAATTCATCACAGGTGGTCAATGGGTAAGTCATCCCGGCGGCGACGGAATTGAATACACCGTAAATATTATTCCCGGTTCAAGTTCCATTGTTGAAGGAATTTATGATTTCAAGGTTTGCACCGAGCATTATTATTTACATATTGATCCGGCAATCGAGATTTTAGCGTCAACACAGTTTCCTCTGGTAAAATATAATCATGTGTCAAACAAACCGGTAGCAATGCCCGTTGTTTGGACGAAATATTGGGGTAACGGACGTGTTTTCTACAATTCATTGGGACATAATGACAATGTTTTTGACGTTCCTGAAGCGCAAGAACTCATGCGTCGAGGAATGTTGTGGGCGGCTGAGGGCAAGGAATATGCCGCTAAAAATGGGTTGACTACTCAACGATTCGATAATGACGCTAAAATGTATTAGCTCTATCATGAAACTACCTCACACAATTTTTCTGTCTCTTTTCCTCCCTCATGTTTTTTCGCAAACACTGCGAAAAAACATTGCCGGTCAAGACGAGACAAAAATTGGTTCGGTAAAAATTCGGGTTTCAATACAGGTCTATTAAATCAAAGGAGAAAAATCAATGAAAAAATTTACATCTGTTTTACTATTGGGAATCTTTACTTTATCGTTGGCTTTAAGCAGTTGCGGTAATTCAAATGATAATAACACCGAGCCGACCATTTCACCTGTCGTTGAAGAAGATAATAATGATGACGACGACAATTCTTCAAGCTCGGATACATATGTTGTTTCGGAGCCTTTACCGGAACCTGATACTGCATCTAACGAGCGTATCGAAATGCTTATTCAAGATCATTCAAATGGTTTTGTCGCTGAAATACCATATTTTGCTTATGACGGCAAGCATTCGGAAATTGACGCAGTAAACAAAGTAATTAAAGACAGCTTAGTTAGAATGTATGATAAATATGCTGAAATAAATAACGGCATTCACACTGTTGAAATCAGATCGTATACGCAAACCTCGGAAAGATATTTACAATTCATCACGACATCCTGCATCTTGCCCTCCTATCTTCCTAGCGGTGCAATTGATTCTTTTTGCTATGATATTTTAAACAAAAAAATTATAAGCGTTGAGGAAAAGGTTGCAGAAAACGGTTTTACGGCGGAGGATATTCAACAAAAAACCAACGAGTTGTTCACACCTGATGACCCTACTGATAAAATTATTCAAATCGTTGTGAACGGCTTCCTTATAAAAGAAACACCTGATAGCGGTGAAATATTAACATTTATATTGGAAACCGATATGGCTAAAGAAGATGAATACTTGGGCAAATTCTATTACGGGTTGATACCCGACACAAATACACTGTTTAAAATCAATGAAGCAGATTTAAACGCCAGTTTTAAAAATTAAGGAGGACAAAAATGAAAAAAATTGGTTTTGTAGGTTGTGGAAACATCAGCTCTATCTATTTTGAAAACATTAACAATATGTTTAAAGAAATAGAAATCGCGGGCATATGTGACTTGGTTTCCGAAAAAGCCACCGAAGCGGCAGAAAAATACAACATCAAAAAGATTTATAAGGATATGCACGAGCTTTTTGCCGACCCCGAAGTTGACATTGTTTTAAACATCACTCGCCCTTATGAGCATTTTGAAGTTTCAAAAGCCGCACTCATGGCGGGAAAACATGTCTATTCAGAAAAACCCCTAGCACCGTGCCTTGAAGAAGGTATAGAACTTGTTAAGCTGGCGAAGGAGAAGAATCTTTTCCTCGGCGGCGCTCCCGACACGTTTTTGGGTGCAGGCATTCAAACCTGCCGAAAGATTATTGACTCGGGTTTAATCGGGGATGTTTTCGGCGCAAGTGCCTTTATGGTGTGTCACGGTCACGAAAGTTGGCATCCCGATCCTGCGTTTTATTATCAATACGGCGGCGGTCCTATGTTTGATATGGGTCCTTATTATCTATCGGCTTTGGTAAACCTTGTCGGACCCGTAAAAACCGTAACCGGTATGACAAAAGCGTCACTTCCGCAAAGAACAATTACAAGCGAACCGCTTAACGGGACGATTGTTGACGTTAAAGTTCCAACATATATCAATGGCACAATGGAATTTCACAACGGTGCCGTAGGCACAATCTTCACTACTTTCGACGTATGGAGCGCGCAAGTGCCGATTATCGAAATATACGGTTCGGAAGGCACTCTCGCCGTTCCGGACCCGAACACCTTTGACGGCCCGATTAAAATCTATCGTCCCGAAAAAGGCGAATTTTTGGAATTTCCCAATACCTTTGGTTATGCTGAAAACAGTCGCGCTTTAGGCTTGGCTGATATGGCAAAGGCAATCGAAACAGGAAGAAGTGCAAGAGCGTCAAGCGATTTGACTTTCCATGTTCTCGAAATAATGTCGTCTTTCCACAAAGCGAGCGACACAAAGTCATTCGTCGATCTCAAATCGCACCCCGAACGTCCGGCTCCGATGAAACCGATGGTTTTGAAGGGTATATTGGATTAAATAAAACATATTGGGCGGTTCATTCGACTTATTCGGATGAACCGTTTTTTTGTTATTCTATTAGAATGTAAACATGCTATAAAAAGAATCGAGGGTTAAATTTGAAAATTGACAGACTTCTTGGCATAACAATGTATTTACTTAACCGTGATATTGTTTCGGCAAAAGAACTTGCTGAAAAATTCGAGGTTTCTGTTCGCACTATTGTTAGAGATATTGAATCTCTTTCAATCGCCGGCATTCCTATATCATCTTCTACAGGTGCGTTTGGCGGATATGAAATTCTTGACACTTTTAAATTAAATAAACAAATGACTACAGTAGATGACTATCTGTTTATCATTACTGCGTTAAAAGGTCTGTGTTCGGCTTATGATAACAAGAAAATCAACGCTACTTTAGAAAAAATGTTGGCAACAGGATATTATAAAGATTATGAACAGCGAATTTTTATAGACTTCAGCGTCGTGAATGAAGGAAACAACATTCCTGAATATGTGCGTGAAATTGAAGAAATGATTCGCACTAAAATAATTATAAAATTTAACTATACTAACAGCGCAGGCATTAAAAATCATCGAATAGTTGAACCGCTTGCTTTGAATTACCGATGGCACGCTTGGTATTTGCTCGCTTTTTGTTTATATAAAAACGATTATCGTTTCTTCAAACTTAACCGCCTAACCGATTTAATAGTTACCGATGAATCAACAACCCATGAACACGGAAACATTTCCGACTTATTGGAACAACAATGGAACAACGACACTCGGCGTTGTTTTGACGTGAAATTATTATGCAAAAAAGACGCTAAAACAGCAATATTGGAATATATTAGGGGCGAAATTGTCGAAGAACTCAAAAACGGAGATTTTATTATTTCGACGAACTATATTGAAAACGAGCGAATGTGGTTTTCTCTTCTTCTAGGTTTTGGAAACATGGTTAAAGTTTTAGAGCCACCCGAAATTATAAACATGCTCAAAGAAAAATCTTTGGAAATTCAGAATTTATATTAGTGACATACTGTTGTCATAAACCCTCATTTATAATATTAGAAAAATAATAATGGAGGCATTGTTTATGACAATTAAAGACATTGAGAAAAGTTACGGAATTTGTGGTTTGGTATGCTCATTATGCAGCTATAGCACAAATTGCGGAGGATGCAATTGTAAAAAAAGTGATTGTGATGTTAAAAACTGCTGTCAAACCAAAGAAATAGAATATTGTTTTCTTTGTGATGAATTTCCTTGTGATAAGGATATGCTTAAAGGAATACGAATAAGAGCATTTAACACAGTTGCCAAAAAAGATGGATTACCCACTCTTGCTAAATATTTACATAACAACTTTAATCGCGGAATTTTCTATCACAGAGCAGATGGTTTGTCGGGAGATTATGACAAATGCAAAACCGAAGAAGAAATAATCGAGCTGCTTAAAAACGGCAACCCCGATCCATATGAAAGGTGTCCCGAATATGAAAGCAAACGCTTTTTTCTGCGGCTTGTGTCGGCAGAAGATTCTGCCGATTTATTAGAGTGCTATAAAAACCCTACTATAAGCGTAAAAGCAAATAGTGAGAACTGTACTTTTGGTTATAATGCACAAACATTTGAAGAGATGAATGATTTTATCCGTAGGTGGCTGGAATCATATTCGCAACGGCACTTCATTCGATTCAGTATCATAGATAAACAATTCAACAAAGCGATAGGAACAATCGAAATCTTCGACAACGGAATAGAAAAACACAGCGTTTTACGCATTGATGTTTCAGCTGAATACGAAAATGAAGAATGTTTGTCCGAATTACTAAAGATTTCAGATTCATTTTTCCATGACTTAAATTGTGAAAAAATTGTTACGAAAATAATGCCTAAAGCATTATGCCGTATGAACGCTCTTAAACAAAACGGATACGCGCCCTATCCGCAAAGCAACGAATGGGCGCGTGATGATTACTTTATAAAAATTTTTGTGAACAATGATTAAGAGCCATTGTTAGACAACAGCACTTTTACCGATAATCAAGGGTGAACCCGGTTCGCCCTTAATTGTTTTCCCATCGGAAATTATAACTTCTTTATCGATTATTGCGTTTTCAATAACACAGTTGTTTCCGATGAAAGAACCCTCCATGATAATTGAGTCCTTAATATATGAATTATCACCCGTGAAAACGCGCCTGAAAAGCACGCTTCCGCTGACGCTTCCGTTTAAAATGCTTCCCGATCCTACAAGACTGTCAACAACTCGCGCACCCGCATTATATTTGGCGGGTGGTTCATCTTTGGGCTTTGTTTCAATGTGCGACTGGCTTCGAAGAAACAAATCGCGTACGTCCTTTTTAAGAAAATCCATATTCATATTGTAATAGGATTTGATGTTGTTTACCGAAGACCAATAACCATCGAATTTATATCCGTATATTTTAAGCTTTTTGCGATAACGAATTATAATATCACTCACCAAATCATAACGGGCTTCTTGAGATATCGTTTCGAGAAGCTTAATAAGCAACGCACGAGAAATAACATATATTCCCAACGACGCAAACGCCGAAAGCGGCTCGACCGGTTTTTCTTCAAAATCTGTCATGCGGCTGTCGTCATCTAAGTCCATTATTCCGAAGTCATGAATGTCAACGTCTTTTTTCGTCATGTCTTGATAGACAATCGTAATATCTGCGTCTTTTTCAATATGATAATTTATAACATCATTATAATCCATTTTGTAAACGCTTTCGCCCGATGATATGACTACATACGGCTCGTTCGAGCGGCGAAGAAACGATATGTTTTGATAAATCGAGTCGGCAGTTCCTTGAAACCAGTTGTTATTTCCGCTTGACAAATACGGCGTAAAAACAAACAAACCGCCGTGCTTACGACCCAAGTCCCACCATTTTGACGATGAAAGATGGTCGTGAAGCGAACGAGAGTTAAACTGCGTCATAACCGCAATTTTCTTAATTCCGGAGTTTGACATGTTGCTGAGAGAAAAATCAATCGCTCTATAACAGCTTCCCACAGGCATGGCGCTTGAAGCCCTAAGTGCAGTAAGGTCTCCGAGACGTTCGCTTCTTCCACCAGCTAAAATAATTCCGACAGCTTTCATGCCAATTCCTCCCGTTCTATAACTAGAGATTCCCCGCTTTTAAGTGTCATTTCTGAGTAGTCAGCTTCCTCAGTAACGCCATATACAACGCAGTTTTTCCCTATAGTCGCGTTGTCGGGTATCACCGAGTTTTCACCTACAACAGTGATTCCCGTGTCGTAAATTTGAGGGAAATCTTCATTCGGAATGTTCTCACCTGCGCCCAACGTAACGTTGTCGCCGATAATATTGTTTTCATCAATGACACAGCGTTCTATAACAGTATTTTTACCTATCTTGCAATCCGCCATAATTATAGAATCCTTGATATAAGCGCCTTCCTCAACAATTACGCCCGTTCCGAGAACCGAATGATAAACACTTCCATAAATTTCACAACCTTCCGATAGAAGACTTATTTTAACATCAGATTCCGCCGAAGTGTATTGCGGCGGTTGGTGATCCAAATCTGTATAAATTTTCCAAAAATCCTCATAAAGGTTGAATTCAGGAACTGTCATTATCAAATCCATATTGGCTGCCCAATAAGATTCAATCGTTCCTACATCCTTCCAATAATCCGTAAACCGATATGCCAGCATTTTGTCGCCCTCGCCAAGCATCATCGGTATTATATGCTTTCCGAAATCACTGTCGGCATGAATTGCGCTGTCTTTAATCAACGCTTCTCTCAACTTGTCCCATTTAAAAATATAAATACCCATGGACGCTAAATTCGATTTAGGATGTTTTGGTTTTTCTTCAAATTCATAAATAACATCGTTTTCATCAGCATTCATTATACCGAAACGGCTTGCTTCTTCAAGCGTAACCTCTAAAACAGCAATTGTGGAATCAGCCTTATTTTTCTTATGGAAATCGAGCATTTTTGAGTAATCCATTTTATAAATATGATCGCCCGACAAAATCAATACATATTCGGGAGAATACGCGTCGATATAGTCGATGTTTTGATAAATTGCGTTGGCTGATCCGCTGTACCATTCACCGTGGGCTCCTGTTTTAACATGGGGTGCCAAAACTGCAACACCGCCGTTTTTGCGATCTAAGTCCCAAGGAATACCTATTCCGATATGTTGGTTAAGCGACAACGGTTGATATTGAGTAAGAACCCCGACCGTGTCAACGCCCGAATTAATGCAGTTTGACATGGGGAAATCAATCAGCTTATATTTCCCTCCAAATGAAACAGCCGGTTTTGCCTGGTTTTTTGTCAATATTCCAAGGCGACTTCCCTGCCCTCCGGCTAAAAGCATTGCAATCATTTCTTTTTTTTGCATTTAACGCCCTCCTCTCACTTGTGAAACCCCATATAAATTCTATCTATATGATATCATAATATATGTGACTTACACAACAATTATTTTAATTAAGTGATAGTTGCTTAAACAACCTCAATATTATTGAAATAATTATAAACAGCTTCAGCAGATGAGGAATTACCCGTTACTTTATGCAACTCCTCTAATTTGGCTGTTTTTATTCTTTCGATTGAACCGAAATGCAACATTAAACTTTTCTTTCTCGATTCACCTATTCCTTTAATGTCGTCCAATTCGCTTTTCACCATTTTCTTTTCACGAAGCTTTCTGTGATATTCAACGGCAAAACGGTGAACCTCGTCTTGAATACGCGTCAAAAGCTTAAAACTTTCAGATGTACGCCTCATTTCAACTTCAATTCCGTCAAAAAGAAGCCCTCTTGTGCGATGTTTATCGTCTTTAATCATTCCACAGACAGGTATATTATAACCGAATGTTTCAATGACTTCTGCCACTGCCGCAACCTGTCCTTTTCCACCGTCAATGAACAGCACGCCGGGAAGTTTTGAAAAACTGCCGTTTTCACCTGATTTAAAACGATTAAAACGACGTGTTAAAACCTCGGTAATACTTGCGCAGTCATCAGCACCCTCTACTGTTTTTATTTTAAACTTTCTGTAATCACGGCGCTTTGGCTTGCCGTTTTCATATACAACCATAGATCCTACAGATTCAAATCCCTGTGTGTTTGAAATATCATATGCCTCAACCCTACCTAAACAGTCTTCGTTAACACCAATTATTTCTGCGAGTTCTTTTACGGCATTATTTGCCGATGTTTTAAAACCACCATGTCTTTCTAAAGCAATGTCGGCGTTTCTTTTTGCCATTTCTATCAACTTGAGTTTTTCACCCTTACGAGGAATGGTCATAGACACTTTGCTGCCTTTTTGATTCGACAAAATCTCTGATATTGCATCAACATCTTCAATTTCGGTTTGCAGTACAATTTCTTTGGGAATGTCGGGATTTCCCTCGTAAAATTGCAAGATAAACGCATTCATTACTTCTCCGTCAGACAAGCCCTGGGCGCCGTTCATCAAATGATGTTCTCTTCCCTGCATTTTTCCGCCACGCATAGTGAAAAGTTGCACCATTGCCTCGTCATTCAAGCGAGCAAATGCGGCAATATCCATGTCGCCACCTGTTGTTTTGTCTAGTTTTTGCTTATTGACAAACCGCTTAACAGCGAAAATTTTATCGCGCAAAACTCCTGCTTTTTCATATTCCAAATTTTCGGATGCGTCATTCATTTCCGCTTCAAGTTTTTTCAAAACATCACTATGATTACCGTTTAAAAAACTTTCAACGCATTCTGCCGTACTATTATAATCTTCTTTTGAAATTTTGCCCTCACAGGGCGCAAGACATTGTCCGATATGATAGTTTAAACACGCTCTTTTTTTCATGCTCTTTCCGCATGTTCTAAGAGGCCATATTTCTCTCAAAAGATTAATTACTTCCATAACCGTGATGTATGAAGGAAACGGTCCGTAATATTTCGCGTTGTCTTTCGATTGTTTATAGACCATCATCACTCTGGGAAATTCTTCATTTCCGGTAAATTTTATATATGGGTATGATCGGTCATCTTTAAGCTTCACATTAAATCTCGGCCAATATTTTTTTATTAAATTATTTTCCAGAATAAACGCTTCGACCTCACTGTCAACCACAATATAATCGAAAGATGCTATTAGAGGCACCATTACTCTGTGCTTAATTTCTTCGGCATTATGCGCTTGAAAATATGAACGCACCCGGTTTCTAAGACTTTTTGCTTTGCCTACATATATGACAACATCCGAAACATCTTTCATTATGTATACGCCGGGATGCTCCGGCAGATTTTTTAATTCTTCTTGTAAATCAAAATTATTTCCCGAAAACATTTTATCACATCCGTTTTGTGTCTTCAAACTGTTATAAATAAAGGCTATGCAACATCATTATATATTGTCGTTCGATTATTTGGCAAGTTATTTTCAAAAAACACTTTATTAAATATGAAATAGATGATATACTTGATAAAAGTCTGAGATGAATGAGAGGGAAAGAACATGAAATTCTCTGTTTGCGTTGATGCATTGTTTCCGCAGCGTGAGTTTTCCGATATTTATGAACGCATAAATCGAGCGGTCACAGCGGGAATCAACACAATTGAATTTTGGTGGTGGCCGTATAAGGACATTGACGCGGTAGCGAAAGCGGTTGCGGATTTTGATGCGGAAATTTATGCTTTTTGTGTGAATGAAACCGAGCTTACGGACAAAAATGTTCACGATAAATATGTCCAAGCAGTAAGAGACAGCGTCGAAACGGCAAAAAAACTTAATTGCAGGCACTTGATTTGCTCGGGCGGTAATATTTATCCTGAACTGTCACAGCGAAAGCACCATGAAAACATTGTTAAAGGACTTAAGCGATGTGCTTCTGTTGCTGAGCAAAACAACATAATTCTTTTGCTTGAACCTCTTAACAACATCGTTGACCACAAAGAAAATTATCTCTGCATGTCAGACGAAGCGGCTGAAATTATTGACGAGGTCGGAAGCGAGAATGTCAAGATTTTATTTGACATATATCATCAGCAAATTTCCGAGGGAAACATAATCGACCACATAACAAAACATCTTCCTAAAATCGGACATATACACTGCGCCGGCGTTCCCGGAAGGCATGGGATTGGTACAGGTGAACTTGATTACGGAAGAATTTTAAAAGTTATAGAAAAATTGGGTTATTCAGGAACGATAGGTCTTGAATGTTTCACGGAAGAACCCGAAGAGGAAATCAAAAATTTTTTATCATTATAAAATAATAAAGGAGCGCTCAAATGGAGCAATTGGTAATTACCGGCGGAAATCGCCTTTGCGGCGAAGTTTCTATAAAGGGTTTTAAAAATGCGGCTCTCGCAATAATCCCTGCCACTATTTGCGCAAGAAGCGAATGCATTATAGACAACCTGCCCGAAATCGACGACATACGCTTTTACATAGATACTTTGGCGGAAATGAATGTTGAATGTAAATATATCGATTCAAACACATTGCGAATTGACAGCACAAATATAAAAAATGTTTGCGCCGATTTTGAATCGGTCAAAAAAATTCGCGCATCATATTATATGTTGGGTGCGTTGCTTGGTGTTTTCAAACAAGCTGAGGTTGCTTTACCGGGTGGCTGCAATTTGGGCTCACGCCCTATTGATTATCATATTAAAGGCTTTGAAGCTCTCGGCGCGGAAGTTTCTGTAGAGCACGGCATTATAAGGGTGAAGGCCGACAAATTAACAGGTTCGACTATTTATCTTGATTTTGCAAGTGTTGGTGCAACCATAAACATTATGCTTGCTGCCGTTTTTGCCACAGGCGTAACGGTCATAGAAAACGCTGCGAAAGAACCTCACATTGTAGATGTGGCAAACTTCTTGAACATTTTGGGTGCGAAGGTCAAAGGCGCTGGAACTGATATTATCAAAATAACGGGTGTTAAGAATCTTCACGGCGGACAATACACGATTGTTCCCGACCAGATTGAAGCGGGTACGTTTATGATAGCCGCGGCAGCGACCGGCGGTGACATTACCGTTACGAACATAATACCAAAGCACATGGATTCTCTTTCCGCGAAGTTGGGTGAGATGGGGTGCAAAATTACAGAGGGTGACGATTTTATAAGGGTTGTCGCCGATAAGCCTTTAAAAGCAACCAGCGTTAAAACAATGTGCTATCCAGGCTTTCCGACGGATTTACAACCGCAGATGGCGGCATTGATGGCGGGGGTAAAAGGTACAAGTTTTATCACTGAAACTATTTATGAAAACAGATTTCAATATATAAACGAATTAAAACGTCTCGGCGCAAACATTACTGTTGACGGAAGAATGGCGGTTATCGAAGGACCTGCAAATCTCACGGGTGCCGATGTTTCAGCAACTGATCTTCGCGCAGGTGTTGCACTTATAATTGCGGGATTAGCGGCAAGCGGTGACACAACTATCGGTAATGTCAGATTTATTGACAGAGGATATGAGCATATTGAGGATAAGCTGATAGCGCTTGGCGCGAAAATTCGCAGAATAAAGTAAAGTAAGCACTGATTAATTTAAAGGCTTACTAAAAACTTAGCGACATCGGCGAAAGCTTGTGAGCGGAAGTGCTGTTTTTCGAAGAAAAATAGCTTGGAGCGAACGTCTTGCTTTCGTAAGTTTTTTGTAAGGTTACCTTAATCAGTGCTTACTAAACCAAACCGAAAGCAGGTTTTAAGATTGTCAATATGTTTTTGCCCATTAGCAAGCGGCAGCAGCGGGAACAGTATATACATATCATCGGGTGAAACGTCTGTTCTTGTTGACGCCGGTGTGAGCGGTGTTTCAGTTGAACGGGCACTTCAAACCATAAACAAAAATTGCTCGGAAATAAGCGCAATATTTATAACCCACGAACATAGTGATCACATGTCAGGCGCGGGAATTTTGTCGCGTCGTTATTGTATTCCTATTTACGCAACCGAAGGCACATGGAACGGCATAAAAAACAATCATTCATTGAGAAATACTCTTGGAAAAATCATTCCAGATAACGAGCGTGTTGTGATTTCAGAAAGCGAATTGAAAATTGGTGATTTCGTAGTTAAAGCGTTCGACATTCCTCATGACGCAACAGAGCCTGTCGGTTACACGTTTTTTTCAAATGGATATAAAATCGCAATCGCCACCGATATTGGCGAACCCAACGATGTTATAAAAGAGAATCTGCGCGATTCCGATGCGTTTTTAATTGAAAGCAATCATGATATTGAAATGCTTATAAACGGTAGCTATCCTCAAAGATTAAAAAACCGAATTTTAAGCAGCAAAGGGCATATGTCAAACGCGGTTGCGGGTCAGCTTCTATGCGAGGTGTTCTCAAAACGGCTTAAGCACGTTTTTCTCGGGCATTTGAGTGAAGAAAACAACCGACCGCTCATCGCATTTGACACTGTAAGCCGCATATTGAAAGCCAATGGTGTTAATACTAATTGCGAAAACGGGCTGAGATTGAGCGTTGCAGAACGCTATTCTGCCAGCACAGCAGTTAAATTTGATTAATTTTGTAATAAACTTCCCTAAATTCACATAAATATAGTCAAGCATTATAACTGCAGGAAGCGTTAAACTTGAAAAAAATATTATTTATTGTAATATTTGTATTTCTCATTATGCTAATTATTCCTTCGTTAGTAACATTCATATTTTATTTAACGAATAATAAAAACAATTATCTCGAATCATATGTTATAGGCGTAGTTGCCGCCGAAATGCCGGTTTCTTTTTGTGATGAGGCGTTAAAAGCTCAGGCTGTAGCAGCACGAACATATTCGATTTACAACGGCTTTTCAACAGTTTCTGACGCTGAAAAAAACATATGGCAGGCTTATATATCAAGAGCGGATCGCAAATCTCGCTGGGGTGAAAATTTTGACGAATATGAAGCAAAAATTGAAAGCGCCGTTAAACACACCAAGAACGAAGTGTTGCTTAACAACGGAGAATTGATTAACGCAGTATTTCACGCAATAAGCGCGGGAATGACCGAAAACAGCGAAAACACATGGAGTGTTCCTGTATCATATCTTAAATCGGTGAACAGTCATTATGACGAACTCGCCGAGGGATTTGTTTCAGAAAAAACAATCGAATTGAATGAATTTTTGAGTTTATGTGAAACTGAAAAAAACATGTTTGTTTTCCAACCACGGGAAATTAATATAACAAATCGTTCTGAAGCCGACTATGTTCTTACACTACAAGCGGGCAATTCTGTTTTTACAGGTTCTGAAATCAGAAATATGTTAGAGCTGAGAAGCTCATGTTTTTTAATATCCGAGGAAAACGACAAATTAACATTTACTGTAAGCGGCTATGGTCACGGTGTTGGAATGAGTCAATATGGAGCGGACGAAATGGCAAGAAACGGCGCTGATTACAAGGAAATTCTTTCACATTACTATTCCGGAACGGAAATTGGTTTAATGAAATGATTTTGTAGAGTAAACATCAGTTCCAAAAATCCTATCACCAAATTTTCTTTTGCTGCACAGAAGAGTTATTAATTCCACCGGCCAGACAAAGGAAAAAACATTTCTAAAGAACAACTTAAAGACAGACGGTTTAATTTTGCTGTCATTATTGCTTCTAACCGTTAATCCAATTATTCGTTTTCCTAAACTTGCACCACCGACGATGTCTTTAAAACAATAAATAAAAATTACAATCACCATATAAATCGGGAATGCCGAAAAAAAGTTTTCGGCATTTTGATTTATGTTTTTGAAACAATATAAGAAAAAAACAGCAGTTGAAATTAAACTCAATATTATATGGTCTATTATAAAAGCTCCTAATCTTTTTTCAAAACTTGCTTTTTTCAACTCACCATTCATATTTTAACCCTCTTAACCGCGTTGAAAATTTCTTCTTCAACTTTTTCATGGTTCTCGTAATAAGTCCGCTTAATCGCGTCCAATTTCTTATGTGACGCGTTTTCGATCTCTGTCGTCATTTGTTTAATTTCTTCTTCTGCATCTTTTTGCATTTGGACTATCTTCGATTCCGTTTCGAAGTTGATCCTGTTTTCTATTTCGGCGCACACCTGTTCAATAGAGCAGCTTGTCTCGCCACCCTCACCTGATTCTGCCTCTTTTAAAACGCTTCCTGCGATGTTTTCAATTTCAATTAATTTGAGAATTATATTTTCCATTACAGATAGACCCTCTTCCCGAATTTACGGCAACCTATTCCCCGCCGCTTTGAATATATCATACCACTCATCTCGTGAAATATCAATATCAGATGCCATACAAATATTTTTAATTCTTTCGATGTTTGTTGTGCCGATAATCGGCTGCATTTTCGCCGGATGTCTTAATATCCAAGCTATAGCCAGCGCCGATTTTGTTATACCGTATTTTTGAGCAACGCTATCCATAACATCATTTAATCCGGCGAATTCCGGATTATCTATGAACGATCCGGCGAAAAAACCGTGTTGAAACGGCGACCACGGCTGAATCGTAATGTCTTTCAGCCTACAATAATCAAGAATGCTTCCGTCTCTGTCGACCGCCGCGTCAAATTCGGTATTAACATTAAAGCCGCTGCCCACCATCGAAGCGTTAGTTATGCTGAATTGAAGCTGATTAATCATCAACCTTTGCTTAACATATTTTTGAAGTAGTTCAATTTGCATCGGGTTTTGATTTGACACGCCAAACCACCGAACCTTGCCGCCTCTTTCAAACAAATCAAATGTTTCTGCAATTTCCTCCGGTTCAACCAGCGTGTCGGGTCTGTGAAGAAGCAAAAAGTCAAGCCGTTCCACACCGAGTCTTTTTAATATGCCGTCGACCGATTTTGTTATATGCTCTTTAGAAAAATCATACATTCCGTTGTGAATTGCGCATTTTGACTGAATGTAAATTTTATCACGCAACGGTTTGTTTCTCTTGAGTGTACCGCCAAAAATTTCTTCACAATTTCCACCACCGTATATGTCGGCATGATCGAAGAAATTTATTCCGGATTCTACGCAAGTGTTAATTAATATATCAACCTCTTTTTCAGATAAATCATAAATTCTCATGCACCCGAGCGCAATTCGCGATGCTTCAACGTCTGTTCCTTGAAATTTAATGTGTTTCATTGCTTTTCAGCTCCTTTTTTTATATTAAATATTAATTCCATAGCCTTTTTGTCACTTAATGATGCAAAATTATTATGCTTTCCATTAGTGTTTTCAAATCTGCAAACCGCCTTATAAGCGCAAAATTTGCATCCATCCGAGCTTTTAAACTTATACGGCGACACGTCAATTCGCCCGCTCATAATGTCATTGCCGATTTCTTTGGCTTTTTCTGTCGTGTAATCCATTAAAGCTAAAAATTTCTCAACAGAAATGCTTTTGGATAATTTAACCACATCTGATGAACCTGCCGCCTTATTGTCAATGGCTTCGATAACCGATTCGTTTGACAGCGAAACACCTGACATTCTATATTTTTTCAAGATTTCAGAATATAATTGTTCTTCATTCATTTCCCCCGAAATTTCAATCAAAGGGTTTGCAAGAGTAAAATAAAGCATTGCCCCCGGGAAAATTTTATCTGCATATTTCTCTCCATATTTTTCAACGCATTTCTTCAAAAACACGTCAAGATAAATTATAAGCTGTAGCTGCAAGCCATAGAATGTCTCACTGAAATGCAAATCCTTGCTGCTTGATTTATAATCTATAATTTTAACATATTTTTCATTATTTGTTTCATATGTGTCGATTCTGTCTATACAACCCTCAAGAAACATTTCCATGCCGTCATTCAACGGAAGAGTAACCGCACTGAAGCTTTCTTTGCCATCGCTTTCCGTAAACGCTGCCTCGGAATGTTCAAGCCTAAACTCGCCTCTATTCATATGCTCATTCAACGCCCAAAACGATTTTTTCATTATAGCCTTAACCCGCTCGCCAAAATATTCATATTGACTGCCAGAAGAAAATATGTCTTTTCCATTTTCAACAACAGCCTCAGAAGCACAAATCTCGCTAACTTTCTCCAACTCATCATCGGGCAAATCTCGCCATTCCCGTTTATTGGTTTTCAGATATAACGCGAATTTGTTAAGTGCCGAATGAAAAACATTTCCCAAATCAACGCTTTTAAGCTCATATTGTTTCCGCTCATCTGCTCTCAAATTATAACGCAAAAAATAAGAAAACGGGCATTCAACATATTTTTCAAGTTTTGAAACACTCACTCTAAGTTTTTTGCCGTAAAGTCCCGCCACGGCAGCGGATGAAAGCCGCCTTTCACCATTATCTCCCCTTATAATTTCAAACCACTTTTCAATCTGTTCCGAGCGTTTTTCATCTTTCATAAAACATGAACAAACATCTTTAAAAATCGGCGTTATATCACCCTCACGCAAAATAATTGAAAGTTCTGAAAACATTGGACTTGCAGAGGTTATTCTTTCAATATCATACTTTTCTTCTTCAACATTTCTTTCAATTATTTTCGGAAAAAGAGTCTTAATCCGTTCGATAACAGGCGACAGGGAATATGCCTTTCCGTCTGATGTACCTTTGAAGCGGCTTAGCACAAGCAACTTTGACGGTTGGCAAATCGCTCTGTATGCTAAAAACCTTTCTTCATAAGCTCTGCTCAGACCCATTGGTGAAAGCTCTATCCCGCCCTCTTCTTTCAAAAACTTCCGCTCGTCGTCTGTAAACAATCCTTTTTCAGATAAATCTCCCGGAAGCATACCTTCGTTTGAACCCAAAATTACCAAGGCTTTAATTTCATCAAACCTTGAACGGCGCAAATCTCCGACAGACACTCTGTCAAGCGTAGGTGGCGGACTTGCTAAAACTATTGCGCCAAACCCCGAATCAAGCACACGCGCGAACTCTCGCACTGTCATAGTTACATTGTTCATCAATTCTTTCATTTTTTCAATGGCTGATGTAATACCGTCAAAAATTTGCTCAAACTCGGCAGCTTTTATTAAATTTCCGTCATTTATCAGCTTATCCGTAAGAATGGTCAATGCTTGCGGAATGTTATTTTCTTCTATCGCCGAATATAAACCATCGCAAAGTTCTTCAACAGTATATTTTTTATTTCTATCAAATTTATCTGAAAAGACACCTATGACAGCAATTACATTCTCTCTTATCGGATTTAGCTCCCCATATTTATCAAGCCCATATTCAAAAGGTTTTTTCCATTTATAACCTTTTATTCCATATTCTATCGCATAATTTTCCAGCAAATCAATATCTTCAGTTTTTAATTTCTTCATCGGGGAACTTACAGGCGGCAAAACGCAAAGCCCTGTTTTAAGAAGTCTGAAAACTCTGTCGCGGCTCCAATCACGCTCTGATGACGACAATGCTACAATCGCACGCACCCATTCTGTTAAAGCATTACTTAATATCCCTTTTGGAGAATCTATGAAAACAGGAATTTTATAACGGGAAAAAATCGCTTTTATAATTTTGTTATAGTTTGTTAAATCAGAACATACCACTCCGATTTCACCCATTTTATAACCCTCATCACGGCAAAGCGAAATGATTAACTTCGCCGCGTAATCAACTTCGTTTTCTATGTTTTCGGATGTGATTATACGAATATTCGCATCATCGTTAAAAACAGGTGCATTTGATTTATAATAATTATCACGAAGGTGCATTAATTCCGGAGATTCGGAATATCTTCCCTTTCCGTCTGCAATAATATTCTTTTCGATTGAAACACCTGCGGCTTCTGCTGTGTTTATAAGGGTGTACATTGTGCTTTTAATTTCCGTAAAAAAATTCCCCGAATAATCCAAATCAAGCGGCAATGATATATAAACCTTTTCAGCATGTATAATCAATGATTTTACGATTTTATATTCCTGTGGCGTAAAGCTCTTAAATCCGTCTAAATATATATAAGATTTTTTTATTTTTTCCGATTTCAACACACGTTCACTCAGAAAATCCATCGCATCATCACTTGAAATGTAATTCTGCCTTTTAAAATCTTCAAACGCTTTATAAATAAGAAAAACATCCTCTAGTTTAGTTGACGGTAAATTTTCAAATTGAAGATCTTCAGGTTTTGCACCGTATTTTTTTAACTCGCTTATCAACCCGCTCATTTCATCGATAAAACCTTGCTTATCATAAGCTGAACCGTAATATTTCAATTTATTTTTTAATTCCCCGACTATTTTTCTTATAACCATGTTTTTGCCTGTTTCGTCAAGAATCGGCAAATTGAGTGCACCTGTTTCCGCAAAAACATAATATGCGAGACGTTCAAAGCCCACGACATTAACAGACAGCAACCCACCGCCGTCGGAACGCCGAACTAAATTTTTCTCTGAAACAAGTGAAAATTGTTCTGGAACAATATAAAAAATATGTCTATCCAAATTCTCATACTGATTCTTCAATATTTCGTTTACACAATAAAATGTTTTACCGCTCCCGGGCTTACCTAAAATAAAAGTTAGGCTCATAATAATACCTCAAATTTATATTCTAAAACAAACGACAAGCTAATAAACTATATAAAACAAATGGAAGTACATATTCAAGGAGGTTAATTTTTAATGATCGGAACAAGATTTGTTGTGCTGAAGATGAAGAATATTATTTGCGCGGGTGTTTTCGCACTTATAGGAATTTTAATATTGATTGCGCTGATAACGCTGATAACGCCGAAACGCAAATCGGAAGCGACCTCCTATATCCCGGGAACCTACGCCGCTGAAATAATTTTGCAAAACAAACCGATTACAGTCTATGTTACGGTCGATGAAAGCGAAATTCAAGCGATTCATCTTTCCGACATGGATGAGGCACAGGCGTTGTTCTATCCGCTTTTCAAGCCAACAATGGAAAGCATTGCCAAAGAAATAATCCAAAAGCAAACGACAAACATAGCAACCCAACCCGATAATATGTATACCGGTAAAGTCCTCATTGACGCGGTAAACGACGCTTTATTTAAGGCGATTGCCAAATCTGAAGCTTGAATATACACAAGGGGACATCGTAGATATAAGGTGTCCCCTTGTAACTGCTTTTTATCTCAAAACAAAATTAACGATCTTTCCCGGAACATAAATTTCTTTAACAATTTCAACGCCCTCAAGCCTTGCCGTGACCGCGTTTTTTGCGGCGTTTATAACAAATTCCTTGTCGGCTTGAGCAGAAACAGTTATGTTTTCACGAACCTTACCGTTTAGTTGAACAACAATCGTCAATTCATCGTCTTTAAGCTTTTCCTCATCATAAACAGGCCATGTTTCAAAGAAAACCGATTTATCATGTTCCAAAACCTGCCACAATTCTTCGCTTATATGCGGCGCGAATGGTGACAGCAAAATTACAATTGTTTCAAGCGTCTGCTTATCAACTCCACTTTTAGCTGCAATTTCCATCAGCTTGTTCGTATATTCCATGAACCCGCTTATTACGGTATTCATACTCAAATTTTCAAGCCTGTTTGTAATATCATAAATCATTTTGTGGCGTACGCGTTCAAGTTCTTTAGTCGTTTTTACAGTTTTGTCCTTATTATTTTGAATAAATTTCCAAAGTTTGTTAACATAGCGGAAAACGCCTTCAATCCCACTGTCGTCCCATTCGGCATCAAGCTCCGGAGGTGCAATAAACAACTCATACATTCGCAGAGCGTCACAGCCATATTTTGCGACGGTTTCGTCGGGAGAAACACCGTTTCCGCCTGATTTATCCATTTTTCGTCCGTCTTTATTAATCATTCCTATGTTAAAAAGCTTGGTAAATGGTTCACTAAAACGAACCGCACCTATATCATTTAAAAATTTAGTGTAAAAACGCGCATACAGCAAATGCAAAACGGCGTGTTCTATTCCTCCGACATAAAAATCCACAGGAAGAAGCTTTTCCAATGCTTCTTCAGAAGCAAGTACTTCCGAATTTTTCGGGTCGGTATATCTCAGAAAATACCAACTCGAACCCGCCCATTGCGGCATTGTGTTCGTTTCGCGTTTGGCAGGCTTTCCGCATTGAGGGCAAGTCGTGTTGACAAATTCATCAATTTTAGACAACGGCGATTCGCCCGTGTCTGTCGGTGCATATGATTTGACATCCGGCAACATTACCGGAAGCTGATCCTCAGGCACAGCAACAGCACCACAATCATCGCAATGAATAATCGGAATCGGTTCACCCCAATATCTTTGACGTGAAAACACCCAGTCACGCAGTTTGTAGCTGATTGTTTTTCCGCCTATTCCTTGTTGTTCAAGATAATCCGCTATTTTTTCTTTAGCGTTGAGTGATTTTATCCCGTCAAATTTTTGCGAGTTCACCATTACTCCCTCGCTCACATAGGCTTCTTTCAACTCTGAAAGTTCTTCGTTTTCGGGTTTAATAACCTGAATAATCGGCAATTCAAACTTTTTAGCAAATTCAAAGTCACGTTCATCATGCGCGGGAACGCACATAATTGCACCTGTTCCGTAATCAATAAGTACATAATCCGAAACCCACACAGGCATTTTTTCGCCGTTAAGCGGGTTAATTGCATATGCACCTGTGAAAGCACCTGTTTTTTCCTTTGCAATCATTCTGTCAACTGACGATTTTGTTCCGGCTGCTTTAACGTAGCTTTCCACTTCTGCTTTGTTTTCCGCCGTTGTAAGTTCTGAAACAAGTAGATGCTCTGGTGCAAGAACGATGAATGTCGCGCCGTAAAGAGTGTCAGGTCTTGTTGTAAATACCTGGATTTGCTTATTGTTTTCTGTGAGAAAAGTAACATTTGCGCCATAGCTTTTGCCGATCCAGTCGGACTGCATTTTTTTTACCTTGTCCGGCCAGTCCAAGTCTTGCAAATCCTCAAGCAACCTATCTGCATATTCGGTTATTTTAAGCATCCATTGACGCAGCATCTTTTTAGTAGTCGGACCCTTGCAACGCTCGCATGTTCCACCTGCAGCTTCTTCGTTAGCCAAAACAACCTTACAATTGGGACACCAGTTAAGCGGCATTTCCTTTTCATAAGCAAGCCCTTTTTTGAACATTTGCACGAAAATCCATTGAGTCCATTTATAAAACTCCGGGTCGGTCGTTGATATTTCCTTGTCCCAGTCATAAACTGCGCTCATTTGCTTTATTTGCCGTTTTATATTTGTTATATTTTCTTTATTGGTAATCGAAGGATGTGAACCGTTCTTTATCGCGAAATTTTCAGCGGGAAGACCGAAAGCATCCCACCCCATCGGGTGAAGAACGTAATGTCCTTGCAAAACCTTATATCGGCTTATAACATCACTTAAAACATATCCGCGCCAATGACCTACATGAAGCCCTTTTCCCGAAGGATATGGGAACATGTCAAGACAATAAAACCCGGTTTTTTTTCCGTCGTCAACATTAATTGGCTCATTTTCCCAAATCTTGCGCCATTTTTCTTCGATTGCTTTGAAATCATACCTTGTTTCCATAATTACTGCCCCTCTTATCTTTATATTTTATACTAAACATTTAAAAACTATCAAATCATTCCACCGTCAATCGTTATAATCTGTCCATTAATATATTCAGCTTTGTCAGAAGCCAAAAATGCGGTCAATTCCGCAACTTCTTCTGCTTTGCCAATTCTTCCCGCAGGAATTTCGGCAATAAGCTCGTTTTTTTCTTCTTCGTTTAGAAATTCGTTCATTTTCGTGCCGATGACGCCGCAGGCAATTGCATTGACTCTAATGCCGCTTGGTGCGAGTTCCTTTGCCAACGCCTTTGTAAAAGCATTTATTCCGCCCTTTGTCATTGAATAAACCGCCTCGCACGAAGCACCTGTTTTTCCCCAAACTGATGAAATGTTTATAATAACGCCGCGTTTCTTTTTTATCATATCAGGAACAGCCAATCTCGAACAATTTAAAACCCCGTTAAGATTAACCGCCAGCAATTCATTCCATTCTTTCGGGTTCATGTCCTGAAAAAGCCCGTTATACGCTATTCCTGCGTTGTTCACCAAAACATCGATGCTCATTTCGGCAAAAAGCCTTTCCACCTGTTTATAATCAGAAATGTCCGCGGCAATCGGAATTAGTTTCGGATGAATACATGCAATATTCGTGAGAATTTCATCGTTTCTGCCGTTGACAACAACCCTATGCCCCTCTTCCGAGAATTTTCGAGCAATCGCAAGTCCTATTCCGCGCGAAGAGCCTGTTACAAGCACATTCATTGTTTTCCCTCTCTTAATGCCGCAATTTCCTGTTTATATAAATTTTCTTTCTCGCTAATCCACGGCGTTTCCAAAATCAAAAATCGCCCTTTGGCGTAATCTGAATGAACAAGCTCACAAATCGCATTAAATCCAATTTTGTCAACACCCTTGAGATTGCTCTCCCCTGCCCCTATGTTGGCGTGCCTGTCTTTTTTTATTCCGCGTTCGTTCAACGAACCATTGAGATGAAAAACCTTTATTTTATCAAGCCCGACAACCCTGTCAAATTCTTTCATAACGCCATCCAAATCACCTACAATATCATAACCGTAATCATGAGTATGACAAGTATCAAAACAAACGGCGACTCTTTCAGGATTTTCTACACTTTCAATTATTCGTTGTAATTCTTCAAAAGAGCGCCCGATTTCAGAACCTTTTCCCGACATTGTTTCAAGACATATTATAACATTTTCACTATCGAAAATCACTTTATTAAGCCCTTCAACAATTCGCGAAATTCCGTAATCAACGTCTCTTTCGGTAAAAGCACCCGGATGAAGAACGAGATAATTCGACCCTAAAAGAGCCGTTCGTTCGACTTCCTTTTTCAAAAACGAAACAGCTAAATCATACGTTTCGGCTTTAGGTGATGCAAGGTTTATTATATAAGGTGCATGGACAACAAAACCGACCATGCCTTCTTTTTTCATATATTCGTGCCCTTCAGCAACTTTCATCTGTTCAATTGGCTTTCTTACAGTGTTTTGCGGCGCCCCCGTGTAAATCATAAACACATTCGCGCCATATGATTTTGCCTCAACAGCCGCTCCGATAAGTCCTCCCGCTATTGAAACATGTGAGCCGAGCAAAATTTCGTCAGTCATTCTTTTCCTCCGTTTTTTGCTCCGTCAAATTAGCGTTAGTAACCACTGCCACATTCGCTACTCTGTCCCCTAATGTTTTAGTGTCGGCAAGAGCAGCTATAGGCATGAAGGTCATATCAACCGAATATTTCAAAATATTTCTGATTATACTTTGTCTAAACGTAAGTTTTCTGAAGCTTTCGCTTATTACTTTCAATCCCAATAATTTTTTTCCGATTGTGACTCCGTTAAACATCATTTCACAGATTACATCATAAAAAACCGATGTTATGAAATATACGGCATATATAATCAATATTAACAGCGGAAGCCAAAATGAACCCATCATGTTTTCAAGAGAAAACTCTGAATTATTTAAGCCGTCTGCGTCAATTTTAAGAATGGCATTATTGTTATTATTCCCTTCAAACCGAACCCAAACTCCCGTAAATTCAGACATCTCATCCTCAACCAGTTGCAATTGACCCGAAACAGAAAGCCAAGACCCGCCTTTGTCGGAGGAATATTCAAAGGAGGGCATAATCCCGTTTAATTTTCGTGTCTCTTCGTCGAAAGCAATTCGTGTATTTTCATTAATTTCAATTATTTTATCAGGGTCGGATTGATAACGTATCAATATTTTCAATTCTTCAATATTTTCTTCAACATCACCTATGTTGTGTGAAGGAGCATATGCGGGAAACCATGTTGTTCCGTCGTTAAGCGAATATTCAAATGATGGTTCTTGAATTATTAAACGGTTCGGCGCATAAAATGTAACACCCGCAGGTTTTTCCGGAAGTGTTTTTTCAATGACGGTTAAACTGACTACTAAAGCCGAAATCAAAAGTACTGCTCTAAGTAAAAAGTCAACCCAAAAAGCAGCGAAACGCGACCCGAAACCGGCTCTTCTCGATTCGCGGGAAGATTCTTCATAATCAAGCTTATTTACTATTATATTAAGATGCATAAGCGTGTGAACTATCGCCATAATCGGCGACAGCGGCGATAAAAGAACGCTAGCCGCGATAAATCTTATAGCCTGATATGAAAATTCATACATGCTTGAACCGTCTTCAGCCACAGGCGATTTAATCACAAACGACAATAAACTTGCAATCGCAAGCATCAAAACGATTCTAAATAAACGCCACAGAAAAAAAACAAATATGTTTATAAAAAAGCTTTGCGCAGAATACTTGACACTTTTCGCCGATGTCTTAAAAAATTTTTCCCTTTCAAAAACATTGGCAGACACATAATAAGACATTAGAACCGAAATCGAATAAATAATTAAAATAAAAGCAAGGAGTACGATTTTATGATCCATTTTCATGCTCAAAACTCCATAGCTCGAGGCAATTACAAGCTCCGCCGCGACATTCACATAACCAAAAAGCTTTATGTAACCGACATAAGCGGAAAAAATCAACAACGAGTAAAAAACAGCCAAAACAAAAAGCTTCGGAATTTTTCTGACTGTTCCGACAAAGACAGAACCCTTGGCGTGGCGAACAGATTTTTCAACTATTACGACATTCATCGTCTTTAAAATAAGATTGAAGAAAACAGTAAAGAAACATAATGGCGCGGCTACGATTTCAAAACCTCTGAACATTTGAGTTACAGACTCGGTGTCATCAAACGAAATTTGAGGCAAAACCCATTCTGTTCCAATTTGATAAACCAAAATAAGCGCCATTGTCATAATCAGGTAAAAAATAACCGAATAAACCGTATGTTTCGTAAAATTGGTTCTAAACAACCGAACAGAACCGTCTAAAGCGTCTGAAGTTTTGAATTTCATGCCTATCCCCTTCTTGGTTTTTGCAACATTTGGTGTTTTCTCACATTTTACATAATATCATACTTACATCGTCCATTGCAATTTTTTTATTATTAGCAGCATTTTTGTCTGAAAAAGCATCAATAAGCGCATCAATAACGAAAGCAGGTTCAGTTTGACCTCTTGTCTCAAGAAGCAACCTGTTTAAGCGCGAAAAAAACTCTTCGGAATTATCCTTGTAAAGGTTATCCGACAGCCCATCCGTATAAAATAAAATCATATCATTTTTACCGTAAGGAACCGTTTTGTGTTCATATTCCGCTTCCTTCATCATGCCAACAGGAACTCCTGACGCTTCAAGCTCAAAAATATTTTCATCACGAACCATAATAGGAAGTGCCTGTCCTGCGTTTGAATAATGAACAATTTTTTCTTTCGTATTTATTACTGCGTAAAAAACACAGGCATACATTTGACTTTCGGCATTTTCAAATGCACGGCAAAACTCGCTGTTCATATGTTGAAGAAATTGAGCCGGATTATAATATTTCGGTGCGAGATTTCTTATCATCACACCTGACATTGCTGTTAGCAGGGCCGCAGAAATCCCATGACCCGACAAATCTCCCATCACAACGGCAATATTTTCATCGTCAAGCTTGATTATATCATAAAAATCTCCGCCGATATCAAGTGCAGGCATATATTTCGACATAAATCTTACGTCGTTTGCAGAAAAATCATGTTCCCTAATAAGTGAACGCTGAACATGCATTGCCATATTTAGTTGCGCATCCAAAATTTTATTTTTTTCTTCAATTTCTTCGTATTGTTTAATAAGCTGATCTCTCAGCCGTTTTATTCGCATTAACGATTTAACCTTTGAAATAAGCATAGGTTCATCAAAACTTTTTTGTATAAAATCATCCGCACCTGCTTCAAGTGCTCGCATAAGTGAGTTGTTCGACTCACTTTCGCTCATAATTAGCTTCGGAGAAAGCTTAGTGCTTTCAAAACGGTTTAGTTTTCGACAAACGTCGAACCCCGATTCGTTCATTACCTCAGAGTCTATAATTATCATATCAATCGCCGTTGACTTTATTTGAATCGCTATTCCCGTTATATCAATCATGTGTAAAACGTCATAGCCGTTGCGCGTCAAACAGCGCACCATAAATTCCGAGCTTTTTTCGGATGAATCAATAAGCAATATTTTATCTATCCGAATCAACCCCTATTCCCAAATATTTACTAAACATAATTTCATTCCCTTTTGAATTAAATGTCAAACTGTCACTCAAAGACACGGCAAGCAAAATGCCTCTGCCATGGTCACTTCCTAAAATAGCTTCTTTCTGTTCCTCGCCCTTACCTGCAAAATAGCTAAGAAACTTTTTATAGTCGAATCCCGACCCCTCATCTGCAACGATACAATACACATAATTTTTTTTCACTTCCAACCGCAATTTTACGTTCTTTTGAATATCCTCGCTGTTTCCGTGAATTGCCGCGTTATATAATAACTCACTGAGAATAAGACGCAAATCACTTTCATCTTCTTCAGAGATAAACGGAAAATGGCTTTTAACCCGTTTGAGTGTTTCTTTAACGACGGGTTTCACCATTTTTATATCGCTTTGGAACTCCAATGTGTATTTCATTCAAAAGCATACCTCTTATGGCTTTTTTTAATAACTATCCCAAATTTTGAGTCATTTTCTACTTTTAATTCATCCATCAGCGCTTTTATCACCAAAAGCCCCATTTCCTCTTTAACATTTATTTTCTTAAATTGCTGCGAGCATGAAAAATTTATTTCGACCATGCTTTCTGAAATGGAAAACGCCACCTTAAACACAGCGTTATCCCGTAACGGAGCGTTTTTTATTATAAATATGCACGCTTCGGAAACGGCGGCTTTAACATCCTCAATCTCATCTGCATCAAACCCTATTCTGCTTGCTATCGACGATGCCGTGAGTCTTGCGGCGGAAACATATGCCGGATTCACGGGAAGAGAGAGCTCTATATTGTCGTTGCTTGCGAAATCATTCACAAACATCACCCTCCATGACAAAAGCTTTGTCTAAATTTGTGATACGAAAAAGCTTTGCTATCGCGGTTTTCAAATTTACAAGTTTTATTTCTCCGCCATATAATTTTACTGACTTTAAAACATCGACAAGCGCGCCCAAACCCGTGCTGTCTATATAAGAAAGATTATCACATCTTATATAAAGGTCTACCTCTTTTTGTTTAATTAAATCATTTAAATTTTCTTTAAAATCATTAGAATAAAAAATATCAATTTCACCGTTTAACGATATATCCCAGCGATTGTTCGCTTCATCAAACGATGCTTTTATTTCATATTGCATCCGACATTCCTCCTTGAAAAATAATTTTCTACCCCTCATCTCTTATTATACACAGAAAAAAATAATATGTCATGTTTTATTTTGCATTTTTAATAAAAATGTGATAGTATAGTTGCAATATCATATTAAGGGCATGTCTAAAAACTCGTTGTTGAACCATTTTTGATTTTTAAAAAGACCGGAATTTGGGGCTTTTTCAAAATCAAAAGTGTGTGAAGCAGGGTTTTTAGAGGTAGCCATAACAACATTGAGGAGATGCTTAAATGCGCGGACTTGAAAGAGCAATAAACGCGGCTGGAATGTTTACAAACCAAAAACCTGTTGAAGTCAATCGCTTCGGAAGCGGACATATAAACGAAACATACAGAATAACCGGTGACGGTTTTGATTTAACCCTGCAAAAGCTGAGTGCAGTTGCATTCAAAAAGCCTATTCACGTTATGGACAACATAGTAATGGTAACCGATTTTTTAAAAGATAAAATAGAAAAAGCCGGAAGAGACCCTTTCCGCGAAACATTAAATACAGTAAAGGCTGTCGATGGCAAAAATTATTATATTGATGAATGGGGTGATTTTTGGCGTTGCTTCGGTTATATCCCTGACGCGTTGAGTTATGAAACAATTGAAAACGCTGGACAATTATATGAGCTGGGCAAAGCAATCGGAAGATTTCAAAATTTGTTAAGCGATTTCCCTGCCGAAAAGCTTTCTCATACAATTAAAAATTTTCATCATACACCCACGCGTCTTGAGGATTTCAAAACTTCGATTAAAGAGGATGTTTTGAATCGCGCTAAGGATATTATGCCCGAAATAGAATTTGCTCTCGAACGTGAAAAAGATGCTTCTGTCATTACTAATTTGATAGAAAGCGGTGAAATTCCGCTCAGGGTTACACATAACGATACAAAGCTGAACAATGTACTTATGGATTCAAAAACAGGAGAGGCTATTTGCGTAATAGACTTAGACACGGTAATGCCGGGAAGTGCCCTTTATGATTTCGGCGACGGAATACGCTCTGCTGTAAACCCTGCCGCAGAGGATGAGCGTGATTTATCGTTAATTTGCGTAAATGACGATTATTACGAAAAATTCGTTTCAGGTTATATGTCAGAGATGAAAGAGCTTCTCACCAAAGCCGAAGTGGAGTATCTTGCGTTTTCAACCAAACTTATAGCTTACGAATTGGGAATGCGTTTTCTTACCGACCATTTGAACGGTGACGTATATTTCAGAATTCACAGAGAAAATCACAATTTGGATCGAGCGCGAACACAGCTTAAGCTTGTCGCGGAAATAGAGAAAAAAATGAGCTTTATGAAAAAGGTAGTTGAGAAATGTACGACGAAATAGACAGATATAAAACCGCAATTAATGCAATTCGTCCGTTTGAGGGCGAATTATTGAAACTAAAATATTGTTTGAAGTTTGAAGCGATAGGTCATGCCGCCACTTATGATTTTATGTCTTCGCTGTTATATAATAATATGTTGCATAAGCTATTTTATAACAATATAGATCAATAACAGGCAGGAAAGCTCGGAGATATAGAGGCGTTTATAACCGGTTCGGCATATCCTGTCGCTAAGCATGAAAATATAATGAATGAAATGGCGAAATTTTGCCTTTGGCTTAAAAACGAACAGGAATCGTGTCATCCTGTTGAATTTTCCGCAATAGTTCATAAGAAATTTGTATTTATTCATCCGTTTATTGACGGAAACAGTCGGGTTTCACGATTATTGATAACACTTTGCTCATCCAAAGCGGGTTTTCACCTGTTGTAATTCCTCCTGCGCTAAGAAATGAATATGTTACGCTTCTTGAAAAAGCGCACAAAAACGATAAACCGTTTATCAGTTTTATTTCCGAGCGTGAATTGGAGTCACAAAAAGAAATTGTAAGACCGTTACACATTCCTTTATGACGTATGAATCCAAATCGTTCCATATATGTTTATAAAAATCCCAAATAAAACCAGCGGCGTGTTCGCGATAATCATGCCTTTTTTTCGCGTACCCAAAAGATTCAATAACCCTAAAAGCGCCGCAGGCAAAGCATCAATTGTATACCTGTTTCCAAAATGCCAACCACCCATGGTTTTGTGCAAACACGTTAAAATCAAATGTGTTATAATTAACAGCGGAATCGCGATTTGAAGAACAATATCACCCTCAGCATATTTTTTAAACGGTCTGAAGAAGCATAAAAGCGTCATCGCGGCAAAAGGAACAAACAACATGTTAGTCAGCCAAAACGCAAAGCCGTCGTGTCTTTGAAAATCCCATGCACCGTCATTAAAATAAGGAAGCCGGAATAGGTTTTTTATGTTTTTATTAAGAAATTGCATTCCAAATTGAGGAGTGTCGGGATTGCGTGTAAATTCGGGTAAATAATTGTGTCCGAATTCAAAAGGCGAATCGAAACGTAAATAATTTATAAGCATATAAAACCCACACAATAAAGCCGCAGGAATCACCCAAATCGACAAACGTTTACAAAAATTCAAAAAAGGCTTTTCGTAAAATTTCTCTGCATATCTTTTATAAAGCAAATAAGCGACAACCGGCGCATAAATCGCTTGAAAAGGTCTGCAGCCAACAGCGCACGCCAAGAAAAACGGAGCCAAAAAGTTCGGTATCATTGAATTCATTTCGCATTTGGCGTAATAGAATGACATAATTGTAAACAAAAACGCTGCAGTTTGTGCGAAAAACCACACACCTCCACCATCTACCGAAAGAAACAGCAGATTGCTTCCAAGCGTTGCAAAAATACTCAAAAACGCAGACGATAAATTCGTCATCGAAAAGCTTCGGCAAAGTTTATAAGCGTAAACAGCTGCCAAAACAATCATTAACAATGCCATGACATGTTCATAAGCCGACAAACCGAAAAGCGCGACAAATGGCAGTAATATCACAGATGGAAACGGCGGAAAACTGACGTAAATTTTGCCGGTAATATCATATTTTTTATTATCACCCAAATTATCCTTAACGCCGTCAACCGGGTTTTCTACCAAGCCATAGGATTTTGTTGCCTTGTCGTAATATGCAAGTTCAAGATGCCCATAATCACGAGCAAGATCAAGCCTGCCGTTAAGCCAGCTTTGTGCCTGTAATGCATAACTGTTGTAGCTGTTACCGTTTTTGAAAGTTTTTCCCGCTTTTAAATTCACAAAAACAACGGTTGACGTAACAAGAACCGCTACAACGAGCGTAAATATTAAATTTGTAATCGAAAATTTAAATATTTTCATTAGTTTTCACTCATTTCGATATTGGTTTCTTTGCAAATAAATATGGGACGTTTTTTTGTTTCAAGATATGTTTTTGCCAAATATTGACCAAGTATTCCGACGCAAAAAAGCTGAACTCCGCCAACCAATAAAATAGCACTCATTAAAGATGCCCATCCTGCAACAGGGTCGCCGAACAATAACCTTCTGACGATAATAAAACCTATAACTATAAAGGAAATTATGCAAAAAAGCATGCCGAAAAACGCTGCCATTGCCAGTGGTGCTGTCGAAAACGCTATGATTCCGTCAAATGCATACAAAAGCAATTTCCAAAATGACCACTTTGTTTCGCCTGCCACTCTGTTAATGTTTTCGTATTCAAGCCATTTGGTTTTAAATCCAATCCAGCCGAACAAGCCTTTTGAGAAACGATTATATTCACCCAGTTTCAAAAGAGCATCGACAAATTTTCTGCTCATAAGACGGTAATCTCTTGCCCCGTCAACCAACTCTGTTTTTGAAATTCTCTTTAACAAACGATAAAAAAGCCGCGCGAAAAACGACCGAATCGCAGGTTCACCATGTCTTGTAACCCTTCTTGTTGCTACTGAATCATAATTTTCGACTTCTATTATTTTAACCATTTCAGGCAACAACGACGGCGGGTCTTGCAAATCCGCATCCATGACCGCCGTGTAATCGCCCGACGACGCCTTAATCCCTGCATACATCGCGCTTTCCTTACCGAAATTACGGGAAAGCTCGATGTATTTCACACATTCGTCGTTTTCTGCCAAATTTTTAACCATTTTCATAGTATCATCTATTGAGCCGTCGTCAACAAAAATAAGCTCAAACGAATAACCCGACATCTGGGACATTACACTGAGCATTTCCCGATAAAAGTGTGGAATGGCTTCTTGTTCATTAAAACACGGTATTACAATGGATATTTTTTTCATGTGATTTATCCTCCGTTTTCTGATGAACATTTTACCATATATGTTTTGAATAGTAAACAGGGAAATTCTTAAAAATACGTCTAAAAACTCTATTTCGCACTTTTTAGACGTATCTTCAAATGAATATTGAGAAAAGAAAAGGCACAAAGTAAGCCTCAACCAGTGCCGCCAAAAGCACGCACGCTAATGATGCGGTCAATGTCAGTGAATATTCTGAAAGTCTTTTTTCTTTTGTTTTTTTCGATGCGAATTTTAAACTCATGTGTGAAGTATAGATATATGAAGGAAACAATATCAAGTTTTGAAAAAAATAAAGTATAAATGAAAAAAGCAGACCTTTAACACCGTAACCGCGAACAATAATTGCGGTCGTAAATCCTACTCCTGCACCCTTTGCTGAAATTAAAAAAAACGTGATAAGCGGCGACAGAGGCGCAAACGCCAAAAACCAAATTATTATCGGAATTTTACTGTATTTTATAAAAATCTCAATAAAAGCTATATTTTCATTTTGAATCGAGTCCGAAGAATCATATAATAATTTTCCTATATTCTGCGACAGCGTTTGAAAAGAATTTTCATTTAAAATATTTGCATAAACCGCACCGATTATCGCTCCTACGGCTGTGCAAGCTACAAGAGCGGGAACGACAAGCTCTCTCCATCTGCAATCTTCAAAAATTTTCACTTTAGTCGACACACATAATCACCCTGTAAAATCGTATTCATGAATATTGATTTTTAGTACATGCATAAATCTTTTAAGAAAACCATCAAGAAAACTTAAAATTCATATTGCTATTTTATTGAATGTTGTGTTATAATGTCCGCGGTTGAGTGAAGTGCTTTGTCAATTCACTCCGCGGCACTCGTTGAATGTGAATCGATTTTCGCGTTTGGCTTTTGTTTCGCGAGAAAAAAAGATTATTTTACACAGGAGGTTTCAAATGGCAATTAAGTATGTTTACATGTTTTCGGAAGGAAACGAAAAAATGCGCGAGCTGTTGGGCGGCAAGGGTGCCAATCTCGCGGGAATGACTAACTTGGGGCTTCCCGTCCCTCCCGGTTTCGTCGTCACGACAGAAGCCTGCACGCTTTACAACACATCGGGCAGAATTTTTTCTGACGATATTAAAAAACAAGTTGACGACGCTATCGTTCAGCTTGAAGCACTTCAAGCTCCAAAAAAATTCGGAAGCGCTACTGACCCGCTTTTGGTTTCAGTTCGTTCGGGCTCAAGAGCAAGCATGCCCGGCATGATGGACACCGTTCTCAACCTTGGCTTAAATGATGTCAGCGTTGAAGCTTTAGCCAAAAATTCAAACAATCCTCGTTTCGCTTACGACTCTTACAGACGTTTCATCATGATGTTCTCGGACGTTGTCATTGGTGTTGACAAGGCGAAATTCGAACGCGTTTTTCATAACTACAAAGAAGAACATGGCAAACATGAAGATACAGATCTTACTGCCGAAGAATTGAAAGAAGTTTCGGAAATTTTCAAGAAAATATATAAAGACGATCAAGGTAAGGATTTCCCGTCAGACGCTAAAGAACAGCTTTATGAATCGATTTGTGCTGTTTTCCGTTCATGGGACAACGAACGCGCATTTACTTACAGAAGAATGCATGACATTCCTTACGACTGGGGTACAGCTGTAAACGTACAGGCGATGGTTTTCGGAAACATGGGCGACACTTCCGGAACAGGCGTTGTATTCTCACGTAATGCAGCGACAGGTGAAAACAAAATCTACGGCGAATATATGATGAACGCACAAGGCGAGGACGTTGTTGCAGGCGTTCGCACACCCAAGCCGTTCCAAGAAATGGAAGCTGACAATCCGAGAATTTATAACGAATTCGTAGCAATTTCTCAAAAACTTGAAAAACACTACAGAGATATGCAAGACATGGAAATTACCATTGAAAATGACAAGCTCTACATTCTTCAAACTAGAAATGGCAAACGTACAGGTCATGCTGCTCTCAGAATCGCTATCGACCTTGTTGCCGAGGGGCTCAGAACTCCCGAAGAAGCCGTTCTTATGGTAGAACCCGATCATTTGGATCAACTTCTTCACCCAATTTTCGTTCCTGCGAAACTTAAAGGTGCAACTCCTATCGGCAAAGCTCTTCCCGCTTCTCCCGGTGCTGCCTGCGGTAAAATTTGTTTCACAAACGAAGACGCTCAAGAAGCTACGTCTAAAGGCGAAAAGGTTATTCTTGTTCGTTTGGAAACTTCACCCGAAGACATCATGGGAATGTATGTTTCTCAAGGTATCTTGACCGTTAAAGGCGGAATGACAAGCCACGCGGCCGTTGTTGCCCGCGGTATGGGTCGTTGTTGCGTTTCGGGTTGTGAAGAAATGAAGATGAATGAAGAAGAAAAATATTTCGATCTCGACGGAAAACGTTATAAAGAAGGCGACATTATTTCCTTAGACGGTACTACAGGAAAAATCTATGGCGAAGAAATTCCGACACAAGAACCTGAAATTACAGGTGATTTTGGAACATTTATGGCGTGGGTTGATTCTTTCAGAAAACTTAAAGTAAGAACAAATGCCGACACACCTAAAGACGCCGCTAAAGCGGTTGAATTTGGTGCCGAAGGTATCGGTCTTACTCGTACAGAGCATATGTTCTTTGAAGAAGACAGAATTCCCAAAATCAGAAAAATGATTCTCTCGGACACAGTGGACGAAAGAAAAGCGGCGCTTAACGAACTGCTTCCTTTCCAAAAAGCCGACTTCATCGGAATTTATGAGGCAATGAAAACTTTGCCTGTAACAATTCGTTTGCTTGACCCGCCGCTTCATGAATTCATGCCTAACACAGACAAGGATTACAACGAGCTTGCCGCAATGATGGGCAAATCTGTTGAAGAAATTCGTGAAAAAGCAAATGCTTTGCACGAGCTTAACCCCATGATGGGTCACCGCGGATGCCGTCTTGCTGTCAGCTATCCTGAGATAGCCGAGATGCAGACAAGAGCAATCATTGAAGCTGCTATTGAAGTTAAAAAGAGCAAAGGCTATGACATTGTTCCTGAAATAATGGTTCCGCTTGTAGGCGAAAAGAAAGAATTGGCGTTTGTCAAAGAAATCATCGACAAAACAGCTAAAGACATTTTTGAAAAAACAGGAACAACTCTTAACTATATGGTCGGAACGATGATCGAGATTCCGCGCGCGGCTCTTACCGCCAACGCAATCGCAGAAGATGCTGAATTCTTCTCGTTCGGAACAAATGACCTTACACAAATGACCTATGGTTTGTCGAGAGACGACGCAGGACGTATTTTGAAAGATTATTTGGAAAACAATATTTACGAAGTTGACCCGACCGCGCGTCTTGACCAAACAGGTGTTGGCTCGCTTATGAAAATCGCTTCAGATTTGGGTAAGAAAGCTCGCCCGAACATTAAGCTTGGAATCTGCGGAGAACACGGCGGCGACCCGTCGAGTATCGGTTTCTGCCACAAGCTTGGGCTTAACTATGTTTCATGCTCACCGTTCAGAGTGCCGATTGCAAGACTTGCGGCGGCGCAGGCAGCTATTAAAGATAAATAAGCAGCAATATTTAATAAAAAAGCAGGGTTTCCGATTGATTTCGAAAACCCTGCTTTTTTATTAAATCAAATTAGGCAAGATCAGTACTTACTTAAAATTCACCTGTCACCGGATTTCCTTTGATAGCTTCAACTTCTCCTGTTGAATCAATTGCAACATCAGAAAGCGGAATCAAATTCGCTTCAATATCCATGTTTTCAATGTCGTCGCCTTCGGGAACGCGGATATAACCTAACGGCGTTCCGTTCTCGTCGTAAATTTGGAACAAATTTTCTTCTGCTTCGACCGCAAAAAATCCGTTTGAAAGCAATATCGCCGAAGATGGTGTAATAGTTTCCGAGACAACACTCGGTTCGGGAGTAAATTCCATAACATCCGGTATTGTTTCAAGTGATGTTTCAATTGGCACTTCTGTTTGTGTTTCAATCGGATACTCCGATGGCAATTCGGTCGAGTGCGGCGTTTCAACTACCGACGGCTCGATTGTTGACATCATTATTTCTACCGTCGTTGGTGTCAAAGTAGAAACAGCCGAAGTCGAAGGCGCTCTTGTCACTCTTGGTAATGCAGCCGCAAAAGCCGTAGGTGTAGTGGTCGTCGCGAAAACTGCTTGCCAAACCGCATAAACCGTTTTTGTATCATTCCAATCGACTTTTGTTGCTTCAAAAAAATTCACGGCATTGCTTCCGTTATCCGTACTCCACCCCATAAAATCATAACCGTTGCGTTTCGGCGCGTTTCCGTTTTCTTTTGTTGGCAATGAACCTGCATTTTCGCCGAATGTGACAGTTTTGTCCATAACATTCCCGTCTGTTCCGCCATTTTTGTCGAACATAAGCATAATATTTGATTTTGCTTCCCAAACAGCATAAAGATAAGCTGTTTGGGAAGATGAAAACAATTCGCTCAATCTTTCTGTATCAACCAAAAAATCACTCGAATAAACGTTGTTCGCGCCATCTCCGCCGGTTAATGAGTAACCAACCAGCTCATTCCCGAAATGTTTAAATTTTTCTTCTCCCGACGGCAAATATACTATGTCTCCTATTCCGACATTTTTGCGTTCAACATCATTACCTACGCCGCCGTTCGCATTAAATATAATATCAAAGCTCTTTTCCTCAACCCAAACCGCATATAAATTTATTAACCCGTTTTCATCAGACATAGCTTCTTTATCTACGACAAACGAATCAATGATAATTGAATCGTTGTTGTATCCACTCTCAAATGACCAGCCCAAGAAAGTATAACCGATTTTTCTCATTTTCAAAACGTCAGCTTCGCCCAAAAGCGTAACTGTTTCGCCGTTATAATACTCCCTTTCATCTTCAGGAACATTTCCCGAAGCACCGTTGGAATTATATATAACCCTCGAATTGTTTGGGAAATCATCCCAAATTGCATAAAGAGTTACAATCGTCAAATCCTCTTTGAATAAATATTCCAATTCATTCGGAGTCAATACAAACGATGATCCATTATAATCAGTGTTCTCAGCTTCCGAATCTTTTGAAAAGCCCGTTAAAAATTTATTTTCACCGCCTGTAAAATCATTCTCCAGAGATATCAGGTCATTTTCAGCCAACATGTTTAAGGTGATTTCTTCTCCTGCACCGTTTCCCGAATTTAGTATAACAGTATATTGAATCGCTTCCCATTGCGCATAAAGCGTCAATTCATTTTCTTCATTGATTTTATCCTCATTAAAATCCCACCTTGCTCCGCCCGAACGCGTGTCATACCAACCTAAGAAAATGTAGTGCTTTCGTACCGGTTCCTCGAACAGTGTAAGAAAATCTCCTAAATGTTTTTTATTGTCAAAATTGTTATTTGCTGCCTCTCCTACGGTATAATGAATATCGTCCGCCATGTTATAATTAATCATAAAATTAACATCAACAGCTTGAACTTTTGCATATTTCCAAACAGCATATACTGTTTTACCGTCTTCTTTAACAGCACTCTTTTCGTCGAAGTCAGGTTCTTCTGCGTTCGAAACCTCAGCCCAACCCACTAATTTATAATCGGGACGAACAGGCTTCGGAAGCTCTCCGACGGAAATGCCCCATGTTACAGTTTTACTTGTGAAGCTTCCGTCTGTTGCTTCAGCCGAATTTTTGTCAAAATGCAACATATAGGTCGGTGCTTCGGAAAGGATCATTCCTGAAAAATTAAATGAGGTCAAGGAATTACAAGAATGACTTTGATACTCAACATATGGTCCGTATCCGTAATATTCCCCCTCATTTTCTGACATCAACCCGTCATTTTCATCGAATATCGCCGTTATAACATTTTCTTCATTTCCAATGCTGTTGGTTTTAACGACAAGAGAATCATCATTAAAGCCAATATTGAAATGTAACGCGCTTGTTCTTTGACCGTCAGGATCGAATACCTCCGCAGCATTATTTACTCTTCCCACAAGTTCCGCGATGCTTTGATTGTAATGAAAATTATTCTGTGTGTGTTCCCCAATGTGAGCAGTGTTTTCATCAATTTGATAATTTTGTATGCCGTCCAAATGATAAGCCATATCATGCCAACTATAGCTTCCTCCTGCGTCGTACATGGAAAAATACGGTGAATCTTTTAAAACACCATCGGGAAGAACGTGCAATCCTTCCGAATCAACATAAATGGTTTCACCGTCAGGTAGGAACAAATTCACATCGTCTATTACATAAATTTCGGTTAACAAACCAAATCCATTGTTATAACTCCATGAAATATCCCCGTTCACGTCCTTTGTGTAGACATAGGTGTTTCCCTCCTTTTTAAATTCAAGTTCTATCGGATAGGTGTCTGTTTCATTCCAGTTTTTCAAAGAAAAATATGGTTCATTACACAAAACAAAGTTTCCGCCCTCGAATTTATATTTCATGCCATCTATTGAAACAGGTTCTGAATGTCTTCCGTCGTTTATAATAAATTGAGAACCGTCTTCAACATAACAGTCAATTCCGTCAATGTTGTAGGAAGCGTATGCATGCTGCGCTTTAATATAAAGATAGCCATTTTGCATATAAGAATCTTCACCGAGTTTGTAAACACCTTTTTCAATACCCGAACTATTATCACCTCGATTCAGCCGCACTTGTCCGCTCTCGATATAGTTATTTGTTTCATCCATATAATAAGTGCTTATAACTCCCGTCGATGAATTACGAACCCACAAATCGTTGTTGTTAAACCACATGTTCCCGTTGTCAAATTCCATCGGAACACCGTTTAAAACAACCGTCGCCGAAATTATTTGCCAGTCACTTTGCCCGAAGCTGTTGTAAGGTGATTCGTTTATAAACACATAATTATTATTGCTTTTCTGCATATATGCGTTAATACCATCTATTTCGACAGAATCGGGATGCTTTGAATTCGGGATCGTAAAAACAGCTTTGCAACCGGGCAACAAATAATTATCTTCACTTAACGGATAGTAACCCATGCCGTTATCAGTGTAAATATATCCGTAAACAACATAATTATTTTCACCGTCCAATGTTATTGGATTTTCAACGTCTCCGTTTATAACAGCTTGTCCTTCAATATAAACATTATTGCTATACATGTTGTTTTTGGTCGAAATATAATAATTACCCGGAATTTTATCCGATTTCAAATATAAGCTACCGCTTTGAATATAGTTGTTTACATTATCTAAAACATAAGATTTCCCTCTTAATACAACAGAACTTTCATTCGGCACAAACTGCGTTTCATACCAATTTTCGCCTGGTCTGCCAACACTGTATCTATAATTAAAATCCGAGCCTGCCAAAACTTTCAAATGAATATATTTTTCCGTATCACCTTGATAATTCGGTGCTGTTTCAACCCACGCGTAAATTCTGTCAAGTGTCGTCTGCTTTTTAATATAAGTTCCTGTTGCATAGTCGTAATCATTATAAAAACAATATTCTACAACCGTATCAGCCGAAAATGATATTTCATGACCGTTGTAATGGTAATATTCCATTCCTCCGCTCGCTGTGTTTGCTGCTACATAATTTGATTGAATATAAGCACACGGTATTTCTTCACCCTGATGACCTATGGGATATTCTGTACCGTCAATGCTTACCCTGCCCGATAAAAATTCTATGTGTGCATTATTGTTCGCCCTATATTCGACCATGTTTTCTTTTGTATAAACGCCGTTATTGCCAAGAAAAGTTTCTCCGTTTTCAAGCATTTTAACCTCTCCATTAACCATCATAGAACCACTCACAGTCATTTCCGGGTCATTTGCATAAAACGACATCGGCATTTCCATTATTGACAACCTGTCGCTTTCAAGACTTATAGGTTGTTCATTCTCAAATAAACGCACAATACCGTTTTCATCAATATATATTTTACTGTCGTCAATATAGAACAACGCCGCTCCGCCCGTTTCGCCATTTTCATAATACGCTTCCATTACACCCTCACCCACCGGATTCGAGTCATAATCTTCCACGTTGTAAAAAGCGACATAATCAGGAATTCCATCACCATTATTGTCAATAAACAGCACCTTTTCACCATCGACGGCTATGTCTCTCGCTTGAACCATGACAGGAATATTTACATAATTGCCTGCTGTAAAGCCACCGTTATCCACATGATGAAGATCACTCGCCTTTATACCGTCCTTTATTTTATAAAGAAACATTCCCGCGCCCTCAAATGAGTTTTTCGAGAATTGAATGCTCAACACATACCCGTGAATATAACCATCCTCGTCTATTCCCGCGTTAATCAAAAATCCTGCGCTGCTGAGCGTGTGTGTGTCGACCTTATTGGCATAAACATCATAATCAATTGTTTTTTCTCCCTTTGATTGTGACGGATATAACGCCCAATCCGTGTACCCATATTCTCCATAGCCCATAAAAACAAGGTCTGATTTCTTTTCGAAAACACCGTCGGTTTCAACCAATGCTTCAATCGGGTAAATATGCTCTTTAATATGGTGAACATTCTTCCACTGACCATTTTCGAGCAATTCTGGAATAGTAATCAGTTTCGTTTTGACTGCTTGATTTTCTTTTACGGGATAATAAGGGCGGTTTTTCGTAAAAATTTCGTCAGATGAATCATATCCGCCGTTCATAACGTCATAGTGATCATAAACAAGCCAATTATTAAATTTTCCCATATCAACATCGACAATTTTTTCATCCGCCTTTATTAAGGTGAACACGCCCGGCAATGAAGCAAATATTGCAAGAATCACAAATATCGAAATCAATTTTTTTCTCAGGCTTCTATTGTTTTTTTTCATTTTTTCCTCCGCATCTTCAGCAATTTCTCGTATCTGAAAACTTTTATTTAAATCCGTTTGACAATTTATAAGAATTATATTATAGTTATGTAGAAATCATAAGAAAATACTGTGTAAATTATAGAAGAGATACCATTAGAACCATGAGAAAGGTGTGCTAAAAAATGTTAAAAACAAAAAAAACTATTTTCGGTGTATTTTTCACCATAGTTATAATTATAATCGCTTCTTCTTTTTCAACTTTAATTGCTTTTGCAGACGGTGACGTTTTTTCACAAATAAGCGTAGGTCGATATCAAAGCCTGGTAGTTAAAAACAACGGCGAATTGTTTGCATGGGGAGGAAATGCCGAGGGTCAATTGGGTGACAGCACCTTTAATTCCGCAATAACACCGAGAAAAACTATGGACGGCATAAAAGCCGTTTCAGCGGGCGGAGATGTTTCATTTGCTTTAAAAGTTGACGGAAGTCTTTGGGCTTTCGGCAATAATAAAGACGGACAGTTTGCCGACGGAACATCAGGCAACAATTCAAGCTCTCCCGTTCATGTTTTAGACGATGTAGCGGCTGTTTCAGCGGGTTCAAACTTTGTTCTCGCTCTTAAAAACGACGGAAGCCTTTGGAGCTGGGGCTATAATTTTGACGGTCAGTTGGGTGATGGCGGCTCTTCTCAGCGTATGGAACCATATAAAATCATGGAAAATGTCGCAACATTTTCAGCAGGGAACATTCACGCGCTTGCAGTAACTACTGACGGCACGCTTTGGGCTTGGGGAAACAACGAGAACGGTCAAATCGGTGACGGCACAAGCGACACCAAGCGCGACCCTATTAAAATAATGGATTATGTCAAAAGTGTTTCGGCAGGCGACAATTTTTCAATGGCAGTAAAAATCGACGGCACTCTTTGGACTTGGGGCTTCAATGAATATGGTCAGTTGGGTGACGGCACAACGACTTCTCAAAATCGTCCGATTAAGGTCGCCGACGATGTCGCTTCCGCTTATGCCGGAAAATGCACTACACCCGATAAATGGTGGGAAAATTTCGGATATGCTATGATCATAAAAACCGACAACACACTTTGGGCTTGGGGTTGTAATGTTTACGGTAATTTAGGCGACGGTTCGACTGAAACAAAATTCGAACAAACTAAGATAATGGATGATGTATCAAAGGTTTCTCTCGGTGGTCATCATTCTCTTGCGGTCACCTCCGACGGAAGCCTTTTGGCTTGGGGTTTCAATGAAAACTATGACCTCGGTGACGGCACGGTTCAACAAAGAACATCTCCCGTAAAAATTATGGCCGGCATATCCTCTTCCGAGGAAGCACCCTCCATGGACAGCATCCCTACTCCCGACCCGAACGCCAAGACACCTGCCCCTGTCGAAGTTTCCAAACAAGAAGACAAACCCGTGAGCGGATTCGTCTTCACACCAGTTTTGCTGTTTTCTTTCATTTTTATTCTTGTTGTTTTCTGTGTGTGCGTCGTGATTTTTGTTCCGGGTAAAAAGTAATGGCCGATCCTGAAAATAATTTCAAAACTCATTTTAAAACGCTCAGTCAACTTAATGGTAAAAAACGATTTGAGTTTATTTGGGAATATTACAGACTTCAAATAATTTTGACCGTTGTTATTTTGATTTCAGTTATATATTTTTTTAATTCTGTCGTATTTAATCGTGTCACTTATGATTTCACTGTGGCTTTTTACGGAAACCATTCCGACTATTATGAAAGAATGGAAATCGAAAACGAGTTAGAAGAAGAATTTTCTTTAACAGTAAGGGTTATCGCTTTCGACGTGCTTTCTTACAATGCAAATTACGCGAGTTCACAGGCGGCGGCATTTATGGGCGAATATGTCATAGGCGGAATAGATGTGATAATCGCAGACGAAATTCAAATGCAAAGGCTTATTGAATCCGGTTATATCAATAAATACGAACCATATTCAAATGAATTGTTTGCCGCAATTACTTTAAATTCTCAAAATGTTGAAATTGCCGAAAAAGTTATTGCAAATGCTAATATTATGTGATATTATATTCATCGCTTGATTAATAATAAAATTTTGGAGGTAATCTAAATGTCAACACTTTTTAACGTACTTTGCGGAGCCGTTATAGCATCGTGTATCGCGATTAACGTGTTTATACTGCTTCAAAAGAAAAAATCAGCAGGTTTGTCTGGCGGAATCGCAGGAATGGGCGCATCTGACACCTACTGGGATAAAAACAAAGGTCGCTCGCTTGAAGGTTCTTTGGAAAAATACACCAAATTAGCGGGGGCTGCTTTCATTCTTTTGTCATTGGCTATAAATCTTATAAAGTAATATCACAAATATGAATAAAACATATATTTTTTTAACAGACGGTTTTGAGGAAACTGAGGCTTTGACGACTGTCGACATTATTCGTCGTGCAGACATTTTTATAGAAACAGTTTCTCTTACAAACAATCTTTCTGTAAAGGGCAAAAATGGAATCGTCGTTGTAGCTGATATTCTCTTTAGCGAAATCAACATCGATGATGCTGATACTCTCATTCTTCCCGGCGGTGCTGTTTTGCCAGGTTATGAGAACCATTTGGAATTAGAACAGACATTAATAAATTTTTCAGAAAAAGACGGACTTATTGCTGCGATTTGTGCCGCGCCGGTCTACATTGCAAAAATCGGATTACTTAAAGAACAAACCGCTGTTTGTTTTCCTGCTTTGGAAAACGTTCTTATTGAGCACAACGTCGTTTTGGGTAACAAAATTGTTGAAGAATCAAATTTGTTCATAACCTCAAAAGGTCCGGGAACTACGCCGTTTTTTGCTTTAGCAATAGTTGCACGGCTCGTTGGAACTGAAACAGCAGAAAAAATTAAAAAAGAATTCTTGCTCGATTTAATTTAATTGAATATCCCTACTTACCATGGGATATAACTCAGTTGGTAGCGTGAGTTAGCCGCTTACGATAACACAACAGAATATTTGCTCTTTCCCAAAATCTGGGGGTATAGCTCAGCTGGGAGAGCGCCTGACTGGCAGTCAGGAGGTCAGCGGTTCGATCCCGCTTATCTCCACCAAAGCAAGAAGCAGGGGAAAGAGCTTATAGTAACCGCCGAAGCCGCAAGGTTTCGGCGGTTTTTTACGCCCTTACACGCACATGTCAATTTGAATGTTGAAATGCGACAGGTTCAACTCATCGTAGACGTAGGATTGCGAAATTGTCGGCGTTGTTCCTTGATTTAGAACAAACGTAAGCCTGTTGCCCGCTTTGCCGTAGGTGTTGCAGGGACGGTTTTGTCGATATGTGTCGCGAAACCGCCCCTACGACATCTTTTATTTAAAATTTATGACGATTGGTGATATTTCAACAATTTTATTAACAACATTGCTAAATTCTTCAGAATCGTCATGTCCCCAATTTATTTTATAGCAACTTCCTTTGTATAACATATATATCTTCCATCCCCCTTTAACGATCTGTTCTTGGTAAGTATAATTGCTTCCTTCAAGACTATCTAATAAATCAACAACAACACATAAATCTTCGGCAGTTAATATTTCTTTAGATGAAGTTTCCACACTTGACAAGAAAAAACGACTTTTAATGTTATCGCTTCTTCTTGTCCCAACAGAACATTTTATGCTTCCCTTTTGGCTTAGTGTTAAATAATAAGTCCCGTCAGCCGTGCCTGTTGAACATATCGCGACTCGCAATATAGGTCTATCTTTTGTGATAACAAATGCAATCAAACCTATGATACATATTAACAAAGTGTAAGAACCCATACGCATGATTTGACAAATTTATTAAATCGAGTATAATTCCTCGTATGGGGGTGATGCATTGAGTTATTCAACGGATCTAAACGATCAACAGTGGAATTTCATCAAGCCAATATTCGATAGTTTTGTTGGCAATTATGGCAATCAATCAAAA
>JGI994J12354_10000354_pt1 | contig 45325 bp, 52 predicted proteins | sample IntmicLarv3ML3BL_FD_12354 | JGI IMG/M metagenome (IMG submission 12354) | reverse complement strand
GGTACTTTTCTTTTCTGAAATTTACCGCTTCGGTTTTCTTCTCTAAAGGATATTTATTGTTTACTTTTCAATGTACTTTTTTGTCCCCTTTTCTTTGGAACGATTTGTATTATATTATACCTTTTTCTTTTTGTCAACACTTTTCGACATTTTTTTAAAATATTTTTTTAATTATATTTTAATGGTATTTTTCCAAAATAAAAGACTAGCAATTGATGTTATAATTTAGTGTTTATTCCTATTACTAATTTCATTTTTATATGTCGGTTGTTAGGTCTTTTCTTATAATAACATTTTCAATTCTTAAAGTCAATACCTTTTTTAAATTTTTTTAAAAAATTAATATTTTTTCTTTAAGTTTTTTGCACCCTTTTTTTGTGCTTGTTTATACTAACATTTTATTAACCTACTGTCAATACTTTTTTTAATTTTTTTATTTTTTTCTACATATTACTTTCGACTTTCTTAATAATCATTTATATTTCTACTAAAATCAAGTCTTCTCCTATACATTTTATACTTTGCCATGGTATGACAATTTCATTGTTTTGAGAAAATAAATTAAGTAACTTATTATTTCCAGGAACAATAATAGATGTAATTGTCCCACTTTCTAAATCTGCACAAACATCTTGAACATAACCGAAGTCTTTTTCCATCTTTTACATTAACAACTTCTTTATGCTTAAAATCTAAACCTTTATCACCCATTTTTCTACACTCCTTTTCATCTTTCTTCTATAATAATATATTCAAGAAAAAAAATTTCTTTCCTAATTTATACAAATAAAAAGTAAAAGCTATTCTGGAGGTATCCATTTCACTTTTACTTTTTATATGCTTTATTCATTTCAAACTTATAATAATAAGATTATTTTTTTATTATTTATACAATCTTCTAATATGGTCTATAGCATTTTTTTCTAATCTTGATACTTGAGCTTGTGATATTCCAATTTCATCTGCAACTTCCATTTGTGTTCTTCCATCAAAAAATCTTTTTAGTACAATCATCTTTTCTTTATTACCTAGTTTATCTAATGCCCCTTCAATAGTCATTTTTTCAGTCCACATTTCATCTGTATTTTTAGTGTCTCTTACCTGATCTATTATATATATACTTTCAGCCCCATCATTATATATAGGTTCTTGAAGTGATATAGGGTCTTGAATGGCATCAAAACTAAATGCTATATCTTCTTTTTCAACCCCCAATTCTTTAGCAATTTCCTCTATTTGTGGTTCCCTTCCTTTTTCTTTTGTAAATCTTTCTTTGAATTGAATTGCCTTATATGCTAAATCTCTGATGGAACGACTGACACGAATACTATTATTATCTCTTAAATATCTTTTAACTTCTCCAATAATCATCGGAACAGCATATGTACTAAATTGTACATTTTGGCTCAAATCAAAATTATCAATTGCTTTAATTAATCCAACACATCCTACTTGAAACAAATCATCTGCTGATTCTCCTCTTCCATAAAATCTTTTTATGACACTAAGTACTAATCTTAAATTTCCATTAACAAATAATTCTCTTGCTTCTTCATCTCCTGCTTTTATTTTTACAAATAGTTCTTCTTTTTCTTTTCTTGATAGTAATGGCAACTTTGAAGTATTAACACCACATATTTCAACTTTATTAATAGCCAAAAGAAAAACCTCCTTTTAAAATTACTTAATCTAAGTATTTCCAAATTGAGGTTTCTTATACTCTATTATCCAATTTTGCTTGCAATATCTTTTTTCATTTTACTAATAATCTTTTTTTCAAGTCTTGATATATAACTTTGAGAAATACCGAAGTTCATCTGCAACTTCTTTTTGAGTCTTTTCTTTTCCAGTATTAAAACCAAATCTCATTTCCATTATATCTTTTTCTCTTTCATTTAATTTAAAAATAGATGCATGAAGTAATGCCTTATCTACTTCATCTTCCAAATTCCTAGAAGTTACATCTGGTTCTGTTCCTAAAATATCTGATAATAATAACTCATTTCCATCTCCATCTTTATTTAAAGGTTCATCAATTGAAATTTCCCCTTTAATTCTATTACTTTTTCTTAAAAACATTAAGATTTCATTTTCAATACAACGAGATGCATAAGTTGCAAGTTTAATCTTTTTATCAGAATTAAAAGTATTAACACCTTTCATTAACCCAATAGTTCCAATTGATATTAAATCTTCAATTCCAATTCCAGTATTTTCAAACTTCTTTGCAATATATACTACTAATCTTAAATTCCTCTCAACTAATACTTGCCTTACTACTAAATTTTCTTTTCCAGATAGTTTAGATATTAATTCTGCCTCTTCTTCTGGTGGTAGTGGTGGTGGTAGAGTTTGACTTCCAGCTATATAAAATATTGGTAAATATTCAACTTCATTTTCCTCATTTATGTATTTTGCACAAATAGTATTAATACTATTTTTTAGCAAATCTATTATATTCATATCCTACACTCCTTTTATTTATCTTTTGATTTCTATTTTTATGTTCATAATAAATCAATTCCTATTAACCCTCTATATTCTCCTTGTTTTGTTAAAGACTTATTATAAATCCCTATTATCACATTTTCTTTTCTTAATTCCTTTTCTTCTTGAATAATTTTAATATATTCAGGTTTTATTCCAAGTAACATACCATTTTCTTTTCCTAAAGATGAAAATGGAATTAATTTAAGTTTTGATATATATTCCATTTGTATTTCTTCTGGTATTTTTTCAAAATCACCTCCTAAAATCATTTCTAAATTATTTAAAATTTCTTTTGGCATACAATAATACAAAAGGGTATGCTCTAAAACTATAACAGGTGTATTGGTAATTGGTTCTTTTAAAAGGTTCCCTGTGTCAATCATTACCTTTGTTTTTATTGTCTTTTTGTTAATTTCTACTTCAATTTCACAAAACATGTCTTTTTTTGATAACTTTGTTTTTACAACTGAAAATCCTGCAATAATTACAAAAAAGGCAACCCCTCCTCCTAAAAAAACTGTTTTCAAAGGATATGTTCCCAAAAACAACCCGTTTCTCATTAATATTTCTTGTGGTTTTAATACATATATTAATGCAAATGCTGCTCCTCCAAAAACAAAGGAAGTTAAGTAAAATAATAAAATATCTTTCCACATTTTTTTCCATGTTTGTGGATTAAAGGCTATGTAGACAATAATAATTGATAGAATAATTTTCAAAATTATATTTGAATAAATTTCTAGTATTGACATATAAGAAACTACTGAATAAATAGCACCTAACAAACTAGCTAATATCAATCTTATATGTTTTATATTGTTTTTTAAAATTATTCCTGTTGCATACAAAATAATATAATTCATAATTAAATTTTCTATTAATACTATATCCATATAAATAGTCATTCAAATCACCTGCTGTTTGTTATTTTACTATGTATTAATCAAAAAAGTTGTCTTTTCTTAATGGCGAAAAAAAGAAATAATCGATTATTTTCGATTATTTCTTTTTTATTTCTATTCTTTTAACTATTTTTACTGTCTTAATATAAATTACTCTATACTTATTCCTTATTTATTGTAATTACATATTTTTGTTTTTATTTTTTCTTAAGAAAGAAGGTATATCTAAATCATTTTGTGATGAATTACTATCTGAATTCATAGGTATTGAATTTATTTTCTTTTCCCAAGTTTTAGATACTATATTATCTACTCCAATACTTGAAATAGTTTCATTTTTTTCAAATCCTGTTGCAATTACTGTAATTTGAATCTCATCTTGCATACTACTGTCTGTTACTGTACCAAATATGATATTTGCTTCTGGATCTACACTTCTTTGCACTAATTCTGCAGCTGTATTTACTTCATGTAAACCTAAATCTTCTCCACCAGTAATATTTATAATAACTCCTTTTGCTCCTTCAATTGATGTTTCAAGTAATGGACTTTGTATAGCTTCTTTTGCAGCATCTTCTGCTCTATTTTCTCCTCCAGCTCTACCAACTCCCATATGAGCCATTCCTTGATTAACCATTATAGTTTTAACGTCTGCAAAGTCTAAGTTTACAAGTCCTGGTATTGCAATTAGGTCTGATATACCTTGTACACCTTGTCTTAATATATCATCTGCCATTTTAAAAGCTTCTATAATAGATGTTTTTCTATCAATTATTTGTAATAATTTATCATTTGGAATTACTACTAATGTATCTACTTTACCTTTTAAACTTTCAATTCCTCTTTCTGCTTGAGAAAGTCTTTTTTTACCTTCAAATGTAAATGGTTTTGTAACAACACCTATTGTTAATATTCCCATTTCTTTAGCAGTTGCTGCAACTACAGGTGCTGCTCCTGTACCTGTTCCTCCACCCATTCCAGCAGTAACGAATACCATATCCGCTCCTCTTAGTACTTCTGATAATTCAGCTTTACTTTCTTCTGCTGATTGAGATCCTATATCTGGATTTGCTCCAGCTCCTAATCCTCTTGTTATTTTTTCACCTATTTGTATTTTTGTGCTTGCTCTTGAAGTTTGAAGTGCTTGTCTGTCAGTATTTACAGCTATAAAATCAACACCTTTGATTCCTGCATCAATCATTCTATTTACAGCATTGTTTCCTGCTCCTCCAACACCAATTACTTTTATTGTTGCTGTTCCATCCATCATTGCTATATTATTGTCATCATTATAATCCATCATTTTGCTTTTTCCTCCCTTAATATTATATATAATTTAAAATTAATAACTTGGTTTTATGAATAGAAAAAATCTTTAACTCTTTCTATTATTGTTTTAATTATACTTTCATTGTTTTGCGTATCTATACTACTTGCTACTGTTTTTGCAAATGGTCTTGCTGCTATATATCTAATTAAAGCATAACTTGTTCTATATGTTGCCTTAACAGTACTAATTGCTCTTCCAGTTGCTATTTTTACTGGTATATTTAATGTTATCTTACCTGCTACATCACTTTTATTAATATCTACAATCCCTTGCCCTGTTAATACAACATTATTTATTTTATTTTTAATTCCTTGATTTGTAATATCTTTATTTATAATTGAAAATATTTCTTCTATCCTTGCTTCAATTATTTCTATTAGTTCTGAACTTTTAATAATTCTATTTTTATTTTCATCTTTTGATGTATTTAATATAATGTCATTATCATTATCAATAAAAGATTTTAATGCTAGTCCATATTGTCTTTTTAGTTTATCTGCTTCTTCTTCTGAAATATTTAATACTAATGAAATATCATTTGTTATATTATCTCCACCTAGTGGTATTGAATTAGTATAAATGAAACTAGAACCTTCAAATACTCCTATATCAATATTTCCTGCACCTATATCTAAAAGCATTACATTATCACTTAATTCATTTGTGTCTAATACTAAATTTCTTTCAGCAAGTGTTATTGGTACAATTCCATCTATTTCTAAACCTGCTTTTTTAAATATTGAATTTAATTGCCTTATATAATCTTTTTCAGCAAGTATAATTTGAGCACTTATTGTGAAATTTGAGCTTAAATTTCCAACTGGATCTGTTACCAAGCTTCCATTATCTAAAGTTATTTTATCTGGCACAATATCAATCAATGTCTTCCCATCTGGTATTTCAATATCTTTTACTTGCATAATTGCATTTTGAACATCTCTTACTGATATTCCTGAATATTTATCTTTTACATCTTTTGTTATTTTATTTTGCACAATTGTAACATATTTACCCGGAATTGTTACATAAGCTGAATTAATTTTTAAGTTTGTTTCATCTTCTGCATCTTTTATTGTTTTTGCTATACTTAAAATGATTTCTTCTTCATCTATTATTTTGCTTTTCTTTAGTCCACTACATTTATATGAGGTATTACATATGATTTCAATTTGCCCAAAGTTGTTTACTTCTCCTACAACAGTGCACACTTTACTTGTCCCTATATCAATACCTACAATGATATCTCCTATTGCCAAGTTAATTCCTCCATTTTCAAGTATTTATTTTTCTAGTTTTATATATATTACATTTTTAGACAAAAGTCAATAGACTTTGTTATATTTTTGTAATATTTTTGTAATGTTTTTGTAATATTATCTTTCACTTATTCATTTTCCACTTTTATTTGTAAATTAAATTTTTGCCATATATATAAGCAGGATAATATTCCTGCTTTATCTATTTTTGTTTTTTCTTTATATTCTCAAGTTTTTCTGACCATTTATCTACATAGTATCTTCTAATAATTGCCAAATTAACAAACATTCTTCCTACAAAAACTACAATTGCTGCTAAATATATGTCTACATTTAATTTTTGACCTAAAATTGTTAATAATATAGATAATATTGCGTTTCCAAAAAATCCTGTTATAAATATTTTTAAATTAAAATTTTTCTTAATAACAGATGTTATTCCTCCGAAAAACTGAATCTAATGCTGCAATTACTGCAATTGCCAAATAACTTGAATAAGTGTATGAAATCATAGGAGCATTGAGTCCTAATATTGCTCCTAAGATACAACCTATTAATATTGCTATAAATATCATTTAAAATCCTCTCCCTACTCCATATATTTTGTTTTTATTTCATTATTATATTTTAATATTGTTAACCTATTTACTTTTTCAATTGATATATCATGACCTAGTTTTCTTAGTTCATCCACATGTCCACCATTTCCAAGTAATGCACTTTCTAAATATGATTGGTTTCCTACCACTTTAATTACATATGGTGCTAAAACTCTTTGTCCATTTATTCTAACAAATGAACTACTAATACTTGAAATAGTTACAATATCTGTCATATTTATAATTCTTTCATCATTAATAGATACGGCCTCAGCTTCAGCTAATTTTAATGCATTTACAATTGCTAGTAAATCATATGCTGAGATTCTCCCATATTCATCAGTAACAGCTTCTTTTAAAATAATTTCTATTCCATCACCTTGTACATCTGTTTTTCCTAAAATCATATTAGCTTGTTCAAGCTCTGCATTGACTAATTTTTCTGTTTCTTCATTTGACTGTTTTGTATCTTTATATTCTTCTATTTTTCGAGTCATTTCTTCATAAGCTTCATTTGTTTCTTCATATTTTGATTTCCAATTAGCAAGCTCTGTCCTAAGCTCCGCTTCTCTCATTTGCTCAATTGATGTAATATCTGTTTGATTTACAATTTTAAATTGCATAAACATAACTAACACTAAAGCAAAACATGCAATTCCTATTGTAATTGTCATAACTATCTTACCTTTTTTGATTTCTTGTTTCAAATTCTTTCACCTTCTTTAATTAATACTTTCTGCATATCTATATGTAATATTTCCTACATATTTTGGAATTGTAATATTATTATCTTTTTTAAGCTCTACACCAACTGTTGCTTCTTTTAATAATTCCAAATATCCTCCTGGCCTACTAAGTGCTGCTAATTGTTCTGGTAACCCTATTGCTTTTATTACAAATGGTGCCCCTACTTTTTCTCCATTAATATCTATAATATTTCCGCCACATATTATTCCTGTTGTTGTGACTAATCTTTGTTCATTAATAGAGATTGCCTCTGCTCCTGCATTTTTGAGTTCATTAATTACACTAAGCACATCTGCATCATGAACTATTAATTCATTTGCATTTAATACTGATGATATATCTCTTTTACTGTCACTAAGTGTTATAATAACTCCAGGTCCTGTTACTTCTGCAAACCCCATAAGTTTACTAGCATTCTTTATTTCTTCTTCTTTTTGCTCTAACTCTACATTGTCTTTAGTTGCTTCTTGTCTTTCTTTTTCTAGTCTTTTTTCTGCTTCTTCTAACTCTTTATATCTATTATCATATCTTTCTTTATATTTTAAAACTTCTGCTCTTAAATTGTTTTCTTCATAATTTTGACTCACTACTGAATTAGAACTATTTACTGTCCTCATTTGCACAACAATTCCGCATTGTTAAACAAAGACACATTCCACCGAAGTACAATACCAACCATTTTCTTATTGTTCATTTCTTCTCCTCCTTTTTTATTATATATCTTTTTTATTAATACTTTTCTCTAAAATATGTCTGAAACTTACTATTATTATCCCCATTTATATATATGTCTCCTGTTTTTCCTTTTTCTTTTTCTATTATAGATAATATATATAATATTTTACTACTTAAATTAGAACTATTCCCTATATGAACCTTTTTTTGTTCTTCTTCTATATTTAAAACATAATCATCTTTTTTACTTATATTAATACTAGTTACTTTTGAACCTAATTCATTATCTTCCATTACTTTCATTATTCTTATAACATCTTCTAATTTTTCTAAATCTTCTTTATTTAACCTATTATTTGGGATAAATTCTTCTTCATTTGTGTTTGCGCCTATTATAACTAAAAGATCTTCATTTTCATCTACTACTTCTAACATATATCCTTGAATATTGATTTTCATATATTTCCCCATAAAATCTACATTATAACTAGCTATTCTTTCTTCTACAGTAATTTCTATTTTATTTGGAAATTTTCTTGATATCTTTGCTTCTTCTATATATGAATTTTCTTCTATTTTTTTAATTGTATCCATTTTTTTAAATTTTAATATATTTTGTTCTATTCTAATTTCTGAAGAACTAATTATTGTGTCTCTACTTACATTATCATTATTTTTAACATCTATTTGCATTATATTAAATATTGGAGAAGTCATGGCAAAAACTGTTGTTCCTATTATAAATCCTAAAAATAATGTACTCTTTAAAAAAAACTTTATTTTTTTATTTCTTTTCTTTCTCTTTTTTTCTATCCTAGTTAGCTCTCTTCTTTTTACTTCATCTCTTTTTAACCCATTCTTGTTTGTCATTTGAATTAAAATCTCTGTATCCATGTCTACTTCTTCATCATTTGCTTTTTGCATATTTTCTTTTATTCTTTTATCTCTTTCTTTCATTTTCTTTTTTTTCATTGCTTCTTCTATAGAATCCACCTTAGCTTGTCCATTATTATTCATATAATATAAATCTAAACTATTTTCTTTTGCTTTTTTTGACATTTTTTCTCCTCCTTTTCTTTTATAATACTTTTCTATTTTTCTTATTCATCCATCTTCTTCTGAGTTTTTTATTTCTCAGAAGAAAATGAATTGATAAATATTTTATTTTTCTGTAATTTCAATATCTACTCCTAATTTCAATAATTTTTGCTGTAGGTTTTCATATCCTCTTAATATATATCCGAATATTTTCTATTTTAGTAGTTCCTTTAGCTATAATTCCAGCCAAAACCATTGATACTCCTCCTCTTAAGTCAGTAGCTTTAACTGTTGTTCCATATATTTTTCTAACTCCTTTTACTACAGCTGTTTTCCCTTCTACTGTTATCTTAGCACTCATTCTAGTTAGTTCTTGGGTGTATTTATATCTGTTTTCAAATATATTCTCCACTATCATAGATGTTCCTTTTGCAGTTACCAATGATGTTGCAAAAATAGATTGCATATCTGTTGGAAAACCAGGATATGGCATTGTTTTTATATCTACAGCCTTCATTCTTTTTGGTCCTTGTATTTCTAATTCATTTTTATCTATTTTAAATACACAACCTGTTTCTTCTAATTTATGTATTATTGGTGTTATATGTTCTACCTCTATTCCTTTTAATTTCATATTTGCATTTGTCATTGCTGCTAAACAAAGAAATGTTCCTGCTTCTATTCTGTCTGGCATAATATTGTAGCTAACATCTTTTAATTTTTTTACACCCTCTATTTCTATTTGGTTTGAACCTGCACCTTTTATTTTTGCACCCATTTTATTTAAAAAATTTTGTAAATCTATGATTTCTGGTTCTCTTGCTGTATTTGTTATAGTTGTTTTTCCATTTGCTAAACATGCTGCAAGCATAGCATTTTCAGTAGCTCCTACACTTGGAAAATCAAGATCTATTTTTTCTCCTATTATTCTATCACAAATACAATCAATATTTCCATAGTTTTTATTAATATTTATTCCTAATTTTTCAAATGCTTTCAAATGTAAATCTATTGGTCTTGTTCCAATATCACATCCGACCTGGATATGAAAATATTGCTTTGTTATATCCTCCAATTAAAGCTCCGACTAATATAACTGATGAACGCATTTGTCTCATCAAGTCTTCTGGAATTTCATATTTGTTTATTTTACTTGTGTCTATTATTACTTTATTTACCTTTCTTGTTACTTTTCCTCCTAATTTTTTCAATATTTCAAACATCATTTGAGTATCATGTATATTTGGTACATTATATAATGTACTTTTACCTTTATTTAGAATAGTAGCTGCTATAATTGGAAGTGAAGCATTTTTAGAACCTGAAATTTGAACTTCTCCTGAAACTTTACTCCCTCCCTTTATTATGTACTCAGACATTTTTTTACCACCTTTCACTTTATTTGTTATATATTATGTTTTCTCATCAAAAAAAGTGAATATGAAAAAACTGTGATTATATTAAAATTTTAAACATATAGAAAAAAAGAAGAAAATTTTTCTTTTTCCTCTTCTTTTCTATGTGTTTTAGATAAGACTCCTATTATATCTTTTAGAAAACACTTTAAGTAGTGTTACCAAAGAAATATGAGGATATCTTTCTTTTACTTGTGGATAATTATTTATCCATTCTTTGAAATTTTCATCTAATTTCTTTTTTATCATTTTTTGTTCTTTATCTATTCCTAATTCTAGGAATACTTTTTCGTATGTTATTGTTTGCATATTACAAGTTACTATAAAAAATTGGATCATTTCACTAGTTTGGTTCATTTTTATTTCATTTAAAAAGGTTATTATTTGATTTTCTAAATCATATTTATAATTTATTTTATCTAAATATTTACCAACTATCTCTTCAATAGCTATTTCAGTCAAATTCCCTTCTTTTTTAGAATTACTTTTAAACTTCATTGGCACTTCACTTTTAATGATATCTAAAATTTCAGGTTTAATCTTTCCTATTACTTTATAGATTCTTTCTGGTCTTACATATTTTCCTCTATTAGTTACAAATCTAACTTTTTTACAATTAAGCTTCCCAGAAGATAATATTTCTTTTGAATAATAGCTAATGTATGGTTCTTCATTTTTAGTTATGCCAAATATTGGAACCACATATACTAATCCTTTATCATCTATGTCACATACAACTGTTTTGACAGATTTTCCTTGAATTTCCCCTTTTAAGTGTCTCCCATAATTACAAGCTACGACATCACCTATTTCAAAAGCTATTTTTCCTGCCATTCCATATTCCATTTTTATTTCATCTATTACTGCCGAAATATATTCCCCTATTACTTCTTCTGTCTCACCTGATTTTTCAATTACTATTTCAGCTACTTCTAAAAACTTCTTAATTTGTTCTTCAATTTTTTCATATTTTCCTTTGACATCTAAATTGACTTTTTGAGTTTTAATGCTATTTTCTTCAGTATTATCCATTTCCATTGTTTCAATATTAAAATACCTATTAATTAATTCAATTACTTTATCTATCATTATACCTTTTGCTTTTTCAATTATTACTTTAGAGTTTTTCATGTCTAATTTTATCCGACAATTTATTTGACTTATCTCTTTAGCTAATGATGCTATCTCTTTACTATTTTTAAAACCTTTTACTGTAAAAATTAATTTCTTCATGTTATATCTCCTTCTTTTCCAAAAATTGACTAATCAAATGTATAAACCTTATTGTAACACCCTTTTTTACTTTAATTCTTTCTTTTACTCTTGCTACCATAAACCTCATAACTTCTTCTTTTTTTATATTTTTATTTAGATTTGAAATTTCCATTGATAAAAATTCTAAATTAAGATAATGATTTTCTGAAGCAATGTATATAGCTTGATATAAATACTGTACTCCATTTTGATTTAAATTAAAACCAAATAATTTAAGTACTTCTTCTATCTTTTCTTTTTTTTCTTTATTACTTTTGAAAATATTTAAAAATAGTGAAATATTTATATCTTTTAATAATTCTTCTTTTTTTAATTTTTCTCTGAAATCCACTTGAAGTTTTGATTCATCTTCTTGAAAAAGATTATTAATAATTTTTTTAACTTCTTTCATGAATCCAGGATTCATTTTTCCAAGATATTCTCCTAATCTACATTTATCAATTGTCTTTATTTGATCAGCTATAACTACATTTTTTAATCTTCCTACTATTTTCAAATTATAATCTAACATATTTTCATAAGAAAATTTAAAAGTATGAGCATATACATATTCTCTTTCAGGCTTTGTTGTACATGGTAATACTACTGTAGTTCCAGACATATCATCTTGCCCTTTTACAACAATAGCATATCTTAGTTTCCCAATTTCAGCTCCATATCCAGTACCAAAATCACACCTATACACCTCACCATATTCTACTTTCCTATGTGTTATTGGTTTTTTGTAAGTATTTTCTTCATATAGTTTTGGCATCTCTTTATAAGTACTATTATAGTTTTGTATTACTTCAATTTCAAATTCTTCATTTAGTTTCTTAATCAACTCTTGTGCAACATTTCCTTCTAAAACAATCCTTTCTTGTGTCACATTTGCTTTTATACTATAACATATAAGTGTTTTACAAATCCGACAAATATCCATTTGTTTCAATTTCACCTCTAGCAATTATTAATCCTCCTTAAGTAATTTTTTATAGTTTCTTAACTCGCTTGTAATATCACACCCCTTTTCTTCAAAATATATAGACTTAATTAAATATCTATATTTTTACGTTTTTATGTAAATATTGTACTATATTTCCTTGCATTTATCAAGTCCTTTGGTTTTTCATCAAAATTATGTATATCTAACTAGAACCAATAAAACTTCAATAATAAAAAATTTTTCCTTAAATATTAAAAGAAAGTATAACAAAATACTTTCTCTTAAACTCTTTTAATGACTTTTAAATTATTCTAATTTTCTAACTTACTAACCACTTTATATCCTCTAAATTTTTTATCAAACATCATTACTATTGGTACAATTAGAAATACAACATTAGTTATAATGATTATTGTTTCTATTTTCATAAAATCTGCAAGAGGTCCAAATACAACCATTGATAATGGCATAATCCCTGAAGCAATCATACTAACTATTGCAAATATTCTTCCATGCATATCAGATTCAACTGTTTCTTGCAAGATTACTATTGCTGTTGTATTAAACATTGGCATTGCTATTCCCATTAGTCCCATTAATATTAAATATACAGTAAAATTAGTTGATAATCCAATTAATACTCCAAATACTCCGGCATAATAGATATCCTAAAATAATAGTATTTATTTTATTTTTAAATCCTCCCCATATAGATATTAGTACTCCTCCTAATATACTTCCAATAAAAAATGAAATTTCATTATATGTAAGTCTCCATTCCTCAGATCCAAAACTTCTAACTACCATTAATGATGTAAGTAGCACAATTGGAGATACTAATACTGCTAAAACTGAATAATATCCAAGCATTCGTTTTATAAATGGTGTGTTTTTTATATACTTAAAACCTTCTTTCATATTTTCAAAATATTTTACTTTTTCATTTTCTTTATATTTACTCTTATATTCATATTTTACAAATATTAATATCAAAATACCAATAATTGCAGAAATAACATCAATTAAAAATATATTTCCCATTTTCATTATTGGCATTATAGCTCCACTTATTGCTGGTGAAATTATCAATGTAATTGATTGAATAGTTGTATTAATTCCATTAACTTTCATAAGTTTATCTTCTTCTACCAAATTTGGAATTAAAGCATTAACTGTTGGAGTCTGTACTCCTGCTCCAAATGACCTAATTGCTAAAGCCACAAATAATAACCATATCTTATCTATACCAGACATATAACAAATTGCAACTATTAAAGTAGAAATTGCTATACAGCTATCTGAAATTATGATTAATGTTTTCTTATTATATCTATCAGCCCATACTCCTGAAAAAATAGATATTAAGATTTGTGGTAAAAAACCACATAATGTGGATATTGTAGTAATTAATCCTGATCCGAGTTGTTATTGTAATATGCCAAATTATTGCATATTGTACAATTGATGAGCCAAATAATGAAACTGTTTGGCTTGCTAAAAATAATATGATATTTTTTAGATTTTTTTCTTTTTTCACTTTTAAATTCTCCTTGTCTTAAATAATGTATCCAGATTATATATTTTATTATATTTATCGTCTATATTTTTATGATAAGTGGTTTGTTTTTTGTTTTAAGTAGTTCATTATCTCCTATTTTTCTATTTTAATATATTAATTTTATAACTTAAAAACTGTAATTATTACTTTGTTAATTAAAACTACAAAAATATACTGCAAGAAAATAAATATATTTTTCTTACAGTATATTTTAATATTATAAGTATAAAAGTGGTCGAAATCCGAATATTTCTTGTACTATCACTAGCTTTACTACTACTACGATAACTTGTAAACTTACTAGTATTATTATAATGACCTCCGTCGACTATTACATGAACCATTTGAAGAACCACTTGTTTCTGTTGTCCAATCCACTACATTTCCCGCCATATCATTTATATGTAGTTGTTCATCTCCAGCCTCTCCTGTCTTCAACTGATTTGTATGTAATGGTAATTGCCTTGAATAATTACTTTGCCCAAATAGTTGTATAAATATTACAGCTGTATCCCAAGCATAACTATTTATTAAATCACTTGTAAAGTTATTATTTGTATACATGTTTTGACATAATTGGGCTGCTTGTGGTTGTGTTATAAAATTATATACAATTCCATCTTTTTTTATTGCAAAAGGATTTGTACCTGCTGAAGAACTTGTCCTTTCTTCTGTTGCCTCAATATCACTTGCTTCATATCTACCAATATAGTATCCACCATTTCTTTTTGCACTTGATATAAAATTGTCTATATTTTTAGCTATTGTATTACCTTTATTCAAACCTGTAATCAATGTTTCTTCTTGAAAAAACGAACTTATCATTGATTCTCCCATATCTACTGCTGTTCCATCTTCTATAAATGTATATCTACTTAATTTTATTGTATGTATATTTGTTCCATCTGATATTTCACCCACTGGTATCCATATAAATTGATTTCCTTGCATATCTTCTATTACTATTCCTTCATGGACTTTTTTTGTATCATTTGTTATCTTAAATCCATCTGGTATCACTATTTTATTTCCATTCTCATCTTTGGTAATAGTATTTCCTACTACATAATTTTCTTGTATTTCTTCTATTGTTTTCTCTCTTACTTTTTCTCCTACTATTATTTCTCCTACTATTATTTCTCCTGTTTCTTCATTTATACTTACTTCTGCCCCATCTAATATCCATGTACCATCATTATTGTTTACCACTTGTCCAAATTCTTTTTCTAGTATCTCTTCTAAACTTTTAGGTGTATTATCTACATTTTTACTTATTTGCCATTCCGAATACACAAGTCTTACTTTTTCTTCTATTTCTCCTCTTTTAGTTTCTTCTTTTACCTCACTTGCTCTTGTTAATAACCCGGTTATCTCCCATTAATGTTGCTATTGACACTCCTGCTAATATTAATAGTACTATTATTGTTATTACTAATGCTATTAATGTTATTCCTTTGTTTTCAATTTTTCTCATTATCTTATTATCCCCTTTTCTTTTGTCTGTTATTTAATTAATATTTTATTTTATTTCCTTTTTTATGTCAATAAGTATAAAGTAATATGGGCGAATTTCACCAATTATGACACATTTTACCACCGTCCCATGTGTGTCAATTCAAGTTTTGTTATGCTTGATTTTTTTTGTATATTATCGTATAATGTCACCATAATATAAGTGTAGAGGGGAAATATGAGAAATATGAAAAAAATAACAGTTAGAGATTTATATAAAAATACTGAACATTATGAAAATAAGGAATTAACAAAGAAGTTAACAATTGAAGGTTGGGTAAAAACAGTTAGAGATTCAAAGACATTTGGATTTATTGAATTAAATGATGGTACTTTTTTTAAAGGGGTTCAAATTGTTTTTAATGATAATTTAGATAACTTTAAAGATATTTGTAAATTAACAATTAGTTCTTCAATTAAAGTAACAGGTAACTTTATTTTAACCCAGAATTCAAAACAACCTTTTGAAATTCAAGCAACTAATATTGAAATAGAAAGTCTTTCTGATAATTCTTATCCTCTTCAAAAGAAAAGACATTCTTTTGAATATTTAAGAACTATCTCACATCTTAGACCAAGAACAAATACTTTTAATAGTGTTTTTAGAGTTAGGAGTGTGCTTGCATATGCTATTCATAAATTTTTTCAAGAACAAGATTTTGTGTATGTAACTACACCTATTATCACAGGAAATGATGCTGAAGGTGCAGGTGAAATGTTTAATGTGAATTCTTTTGATTTAGGAAATGTTCCAAAACAAGATAATGGAGACATAGATTTTTCTAAAGATTTCTTTGAAAAACCAACTCACTTAACAGTAAGTGGTCAATTAAATGGTGAAACTTTTGCTCAAAGCTTTAGAAACATATATACATTTGGGCCAACTTTTAGAGCTGAAAACTCAAACACAGTAAAACATGCAGCAGAATTTTGGATGGTAGAACCTGAAATATGTTTTGCTGATTTAGAAGATGATATGAATTTAGCAGAAGATATGATAAAATATATTTTCAAATATGTATTAGAAAATTGCAAAGAAGAAATGGAATTTTTCAATCAATTTATTGATAAAGAATTATTAAGTAGATTAAACAATGTAATAACATCTAACTTTGCAAGAATCACTTATACAGATGCCATTAAAGAACTAGAAAAAGTAAATGATAAATTTGAATACAAAGTATCTTGGGGAACAGATCTTCAAACAGAACATGAAAGATACTTATGTGAAGAAATATTTAAAAAACCAGTATTTGTAACTGACTATCCAAAGGATATAAAAGCATTTTATATGAAACTAAATCCAGATGGAAAAACTGTAGCTGCAACTGACTTACTAGTACCAGGAATAGGAGAAATAATTGGAGGAAGCCAAAGAGAAGATGACTATGATAAATTAGTATCAAGAATGACTGAATCTAATATGCCAGTGGAAGAATATGAATGGTATTTAGATTTGAGAAAATATGGAAGTTGCAAACATGCAGGATTTGGGTTAGGATTCGAAAGAGCAATTATGTATTTAACAGGAATGCAAAACATCCGTGATGTAATACCATTCCCAAGAACACCAAAAAACTGCGAATTCTAAACAAAAAGACACACTTGGGACGGTGTCCATTTGTTTCAAAATATAGAAAAATCTTGGACTTATGGCTTATCAAGAGAATATTGACAAGGCATGCTGAATGATTGGTATAATTCAAATATAATGCTAAAAGAGGGATGTCTTAGATAAAGTTTTAGAAAATATTTTAGAAAAATTACAACCTTAACTAAAGAGGAGAGAAAATATTATGAAAATAGTAGATTGGTTTAAAAATTTATTATCAAGAGCAGGAAAAAGAGAGTATTTGCTAAATGAACAAAATTTTAGCACTTATGAACCCAAAGAAAAAACAGGTTTTATTCCCAAAGTTGATTCAAATAATGCAGGTTATAGAAAATCAAGAGAAGATATTTTGAGGAGTTTGGGTAAAGTAATAATAGTTGAAGACCTTTCTGAAGAATATAATTATACTAAGTTTAGTTCTCAAAATATACGAGAAAATTATGATGAAAATTCTATATTGTCAGATGAGGATATAATTGCTTTAAGTTGCTTATATGGTGCAATAAAAGATGGAAATAAGACAGAAGAGATTGCTAGTGATAATAAAATAAATGCATTTTTAAAAGAAAATTCTAACAATATAATTACTTTGATAAATTTAATGATTAGAGATGCAAAATCTATGTATGAAAATTTGGATAGTGAATTAGTAGAGACAATTTCAATTCAAGGGTTAATATCTGGATCATATAATGATATTTCAGGAATTATTGAAAAATATGATGAAGATAAGGAAGTAACTAGGTGATAAAAAGCTCTTGATAAGAGATTAAATTAGCCATTAAATAATTTTTTAAAACTGATAGTTCAATAATAGGAAATGAGAGCCATAGAAATGTGTGCTACCATATAAATACCATAAACACCACATAGCTATGCCAAGCATAATGTGGTGCTTTTTTATTCTCATTTCCTATAAAAAATACTATACAATATTTTTTACAGTCTCTTGAAAAACATGCAAACAATCTAATTTTTTACAATTTTTTGGTTTAATTTACAAATATAAGTATTATCTAATATATCTTTAATGCATTTATTTTGTTCTATTTCAGTTAGTTTAAATAAATTCAGCAAATAAGAACACTAAGTTTTTATGTTTATTGAAATTAGTTATTGTGATAGCATAATTAGTATCTACCTTATCTAATAATTCTTGTAGATATTTAATATCATTTTTTCCATGCCTTTCATTTTTATAATTTCACTACAATTTACTCGTATTCAATGTGTTTTTAAACATAAAAATTGAGAGAATTTAGATAATGTCTTTATCTAAATTCCCTCAAACATAGATTTTTATTATCTATCCTTTTGGGTACTTTTTAATATAATTATTTTTCTATTTCTTTACCATAGTATGAATCTAGCAATATTTGTTTTAACTCTGAGACTAATGGTAATCTTGGATTAGCACTAGTACATTGATCTTCAAATGCTCTATCTGCTAACATATCTACTTTTTCTAAGAATTCTTTTTCATCTACTCCAGCATCTTTAAAACAACTTGGAATATTTACTTTTGCATTTAATTCTTGTATTTTTTGTATTAATTTATAAATTCCTTCTTCTTTATTTTGGGCTTCTATTCCCACATGTTTAGCTAATTCATAATATTTCTCATCTGCTATGAAATATTCATATTTAGGGAATGAAACAAATTTAGTTGGTTTTGAACTATTATATTTTATTACATATGGTAATAAAATAGCATTAATTCTACCATGTGGTAAGTGGAATTCTCCTCCTAGTTTATGAGCCATTGAATGATTAATTCCTAAAAAAGCATTTGTAAATGCCATACCTGCTAATGTACTTGCATTGTGCATTTTTTCTCTAGCTAATTTATTACTTCCATCATTATATGCTTTTTCTAAATGTTTGAAAACTAACTGAGTTGCTTTTTCTGCTAAACCATCAGTATAATCAGACGCCATATTAGAAACATATGCTTCTATACTATGAGTTAATACATCTATTCCTGTATCTGCTGTTATTGATTTTGGTAAACTCATTACTAAATCCGGATCAATAATTGCCACATTTGGTGTTAATTCATAATCAGCAAGTGGATATTTTTTATTATTTTCTTTATCAGTTATTACAGCAAAAGATGTTACCTCAGAACCTGTTCCTGATGTTGTAGGTATTGCTACCATTTTTGCTTTTTGTCCTAATTTTGGATATTTATATGTTCTTTTTCTAATATCCATAAATTTAAGTTTTAATCCTTCTACATCACAATCTGGTTGTTCGTAAAATAGCCACATACCTTTAGCTGCATCTATTGGACTTCCTCCACCTAATGCGATAATTACATCTGGTTTAAAAGCATTCATTACTTCTACACCTTTTTTGATTGTTTCAAAAGATGGATCTGGTTCTACTTCACTAAATATTTCTGAATGTACATATTTATTTCTTTTTCTTAAGTGATATAATATTTTATCTACATATCCTAATTTAACCATACCTTCATCTGTTACAATTAATGCTTTTGTTATATCAGGCATTTTTTCTAAGTATTGAATTGAACCTGCTTCAAAATATATTTTTTCTGGAACTTTAAACCATTGCATATTAACTCTCCTTTTCGCCATTTTTTTGACATTTATAAGATTTACTGATGATACATTTGCAGTAGTTGAGTTTCCACCATATGAACCACACCCAAGTGTTAGTGATGGAGTATTTGTGTTATATATATCTCCAATTCCTCCATGTGTTGATGGAGAATTAATAATAATTCTTCCTGTTTTAATTCTTTTTGCAAATTCAATCATTGTTTCATTATTTTCTGAATGAAGTACTGCTGAATGTCCAAGTCCTTCATATTGTAATAATTCATCTGCTTTAGAAATTCCTTCTTCTTCATTTTCCACTATATAATATGTTAAAACTGGACTTAGTTTTTCTTTTGAAAATGGATATTCTTTTCCAATGCCTTCTTCATACACAACTAATACTTTAGTATCATTTGGAACTTCAAATCCTGCTTGATTTGCAATTGAATAAGCTGATTGCCCAACAATTTTTGCATTTAAGTTATATTCTCCATTTTCTGTTTCTAAAAACATAACCTTTTGTAATTTAACTTTTTCTTCTTCATTTACAAAATGGCATCCTGCATTTTTCATTAAAACTTCAAATTCTTCATGAATCTCTCTATCTACTAAAACTGACTGTTCTGAAGCACATATCATACCATTATCAAATGATTTTGATAATACTAAATCATTTACTGATGTAGGTAATTTTGCTGTTTTATCAATATAACATGGAACATTTCCAGCACCAACTCCTAATGCAGGTTTTCCTGAAGTATAAGCAGATTTAACTAAACCAGGACCTCCTGTTGCAAGTATTAAATTTACATCTGGATGATTCATTAAAAATCTTGTAGCCAATATACTAGGTTCTTCTACCCATAATATACAATTTTCTGGTGCTCCTGCTTTTATAGCTGCATCTCTTACTACTTTCGCAGCTTCCATGCTACAATTTTGTGCAGATGGATGGAATCCAAAAATTATTACATTTCTAGTTTTAGCAGATATGATTGATTTAAACATTGTTGTAGATGTTGGATTTGTAACTGGTGTTACCCCTGCTATAATTCCAACTGGCTCTGCTATTTCAACATAACCTTCTTGTTCATTTTCATTTATTATTCCTACTGTTTTACTATATTTAATACTATTATAAATATATTCTGTTGCAAACATATTCTTTGTTATCTTATCTTCATAGACACCTCTTTTTGTTTCTTCTATTGCCATTTTTGCAAGTTTCATATGATTATCTAAACCTGCCATAGACATAGCTTTTGTTATATTATTTACTGTTTCTTGGTCTAATTTCAGATATTCTTCTGATGCTTTCTTTGCTTTTTTAACTAATTCATTTATCATTTCTTGAACTTTTTGTTCTTCTTGGTTTGTATTTTCAGACATATTTTTTTCCTCCTTTAGTCTTTATTCTAACCACATCTATTATATATTATTAGAAAAATTTGTCAAGAATTTTTTATGTCTTTATTGGCTTTCCAGCTAATTATTTTTTTATTACTTGATTTAAAGAACAATCAGTTAATTGCCTGATTGTTCTTTCTATGAATATTATAAATTATTTATATATGCAGTTATTTGTGCTATGAATTCGCCATTTGTGGGCTTTCCCTTATCATCAGAAATAGTATATCCAAATATTTCTTCAATAAATTTTTGTTTACCTCTAACAAAGGCTACTTCAATAGCATGTCTTATTGCTCTTTCTACTCTGTTTGGTGTAGTATCAAATGTTTTTGCTACACTAGGATATAACCTTTTTGTTAATGCCTCTAACATACTACTATCTTCAATTGCTTTTTGTATAGCACATGTTAAATATCTGTGACCTTTTAGTCTTGCTGGCACCCCTAACTCTACCAATAATCTAAAAATTTTATTTTCAGGTTTGTCTTTAGATATTGAAATAATTAAGTCATTTTCCTTTTTTGCTCTCCTTACCAATTTTGCAATCTCATCATTTAATGATTGCAATTGATTTGTAATTTCCATCACTTTACACTGTAGTTCCTCTACCTCTAACAATATTTCATAATTCACACTCTTCATTTTCTACCTGTCCTTTTTCTTTTTGTTTTTACTTCCATTATTGGTTACACTACAATTATACTATATATTTACATAAATGTCAATTTATGTAAATGCAGTAAATGTAAAATTCATACAGCTAATTTTATTAACAATTTTAATTATCAAATACTATAAATCAAGTCAAAATGATTCATATATTTTTTACTTTTCTATAAATATATAATCTCAACTTTATTTCCATCTGCCATACTTGCTGTCCCTTCTAAAATTTCATCTTTTGTATATCCATTCCATTGTGATATATTAAATTTTAAAACATTATATTCTAATTTCGCATTAGACACAACTTGTACACCACCTTCTCTAGCTAATTCTATTCCTCCTGACATCGCATCATATGTCTTTTTTAAATATTCTTTAAATTCATCATTTAATGCCTCTTGCATAACTCTGGTATTTTTACATACAAAATCAGAATCAAATACTAACAATTCTGTTACACTTAAACTATTTTCAACTGTATATTTTAACATTACATATCTATCAGATGACACTTGAATAACTGGATTTGTAGTTACATTACTAATTCCAAGAATATCTCTATTTTTATAAATAAAAATTGAAAGTAATGATATTATAATCACTAATAATATTATTATTATGATACTAACAATGTTTTTATTTTTTTCCCTCATACAATCACCTCCTTTCTTTACAAAATTTTACTATATTTATATATATTTATATATATTTGTAAATATAAATATACTTTTTTTTACTTTTTTTGTATAAATTTGTAAATAACACTTTACTCTATTTTACTAATATATGGTAAATTGTTATAGTTATGCTTTTTAGTATTAGATATGAGGCTAGAAACTAAGGAGGACAACAAAATGAATAAAAATTTAAAACGTTTTTTATCTTTTGCTTTAACACTATTGCTAATTACAGCATGTGCAATACCAGTGAAGGCTGAAAACTACCACTTTTAAATGTATGGTTCAATGCCAATACATTTAAAAGTGGTAGTTTTCAAGTTTACTGTACACATAGTGGCAATACAAAAGCCACATTGAAAATTGAAACATCTGCACCAAATGTACATGTAACAGTACAACTTTTCAGACCTAATGGTACACTCGCAGGTGCAGGAGTTTTAACTTCTAATAGTCCTGAAGGATATCTCTCAGGTTATGGCCAAGGCTACTATACCGTAGTATATATAGTTTAAGAGTAATCCCTCAGCTATACTGGGAGATTACTCTTAAGTTATATTTAATAAAATAGTATAATTAACATCCTTTTCATAATTTCTTTTATTTATATAAATAATTTTGTGGATTAACAGCAACTCCATTAATTCTAATTTCTAAATGCAAGTGATTACCTGTTGAATTTCCTGTTGAACCTACTGCACCTATTATATCTCCTGCTGACACTGTTTGACCTGATTGAACATAAAGCTTACTACAATGAGCATACCAAGTCTCTACACCATTTCCATGGTCTACTTTTACTATGTTTCCATATGCTCCACTATACCCTGAAAAAGTAACTCTTCCTGATGCTACTACCTTTATTGGTGTTCCAGCAGGTGCAGAAATGTCTAATCCTGTATGAGCCCCACTTCTTATTCTACTAACTACTGCAAATCTTGAAGTTATTGTTCCAGATACTGGCACCACAGCTAACTTAATTCCATTAATTGCTGGTACCTTATCAGTTTTTTCTTCCATTTCTTTTTGTTCTTTATCTTCTTCTAATTTTTCTGTTATTTTAGTTTGAATTTCATTTTTGGCAATTTCAATATTTGTTGTCATAACTTCTTCTACATCTTGTGTATATTTTTCTAAAATAGTTAAATCTAATTCTTGACCTTCATTTTTTTCTTTTACAATTTGAATTAATTCTTCTGCTTCTTCTATTGTATTTACTAAATCTACTTTTTCATTATTTAATGCTATTTCATAATATTTATAAGTAATTATTACATCATTTTTAATTTCTTCAATAATTTCTTCTTTATTTGTCTTAAGTGATTTATTTACTAATTTCAACTCATATTCTGGTTCCACATTTAATTCGATATTGTCAATATTTTTATCTTCATTTGCTATTATCTTTTCTTTGATTACTTCTTCTAACAATTCTTTATTTTCAATATATCCTAATTTTTCTCCAGAAATACTTACTTTATAACTTGGCTTATATTTTATTAAAATAATAGAAATTATAAATGCAAAAGCTATAATAGTAATGCTAAAATACTTTAAAATTTCTTTTGTATAGTATTTTAATTTTTTGTTTAAAATATAAATTCACTCTCCTTTTTGCTGGTTTTTTAAACACAGCCAAAATTTATTATACCATATATTCTTCCAAAAATCAAATTATGTATACATGTTTTTTGCTAGTTTGGTAATTTTTAAATGTATTATTATCTTTAATTCCTTCTTTTTCACATCTTTTTCTTCTATTTTCTTTATTTTATTCTCATTTCTATTCATTTACTATATATTAATATGTTACTTTCTTAGAATTAAAAATATATTTAATCTGATGTATAATTTGATAAAAACGATAATTTGAAATTATTATCTACATTACCTACTAATTTAACTCATTAGTTTCACCTGCACGTTTTAGTTTCTGTATTTCCAACCTTCAAAATGCTATATTACCTAAGAATAGGAAGGTGATTAAAAATGGCTTTAGACTATACTGTTATTGGACAAAGAATTAAACAAGCAAGGCTAGCTAAAAATTTAACACAAGAAGATTTAGCAGAAAAAATAGATATATCAGTTGCATTCTTAAGTAGAGTAGAAAGAGGCAACTCACATATTAATTTAAAAAGATTAAATCAACTATGTGGTTTACTAGATGTTACAGAAGGTTATGTTTTAAATGGTGCTTCTAGTAATTCTGCAAACTATTTAGATAAAGAATTTGCTGAACTGATTAAAGAATGTTCATCTGAAAAACAAAAACTTATTTACAATGTTGCAAAAACAATTGCAGAAACTGAATTTGAAACTGAATAATATACTAGTATTTTAGAACCAATATAATTTAAGTATTGGTTTTTTTGTTGTTTTCAATAACCAACTTAGATTAAACTTCTTTTTTCAACTCTTACCTCATACATGCACAGGCTCCTTGTGAAGTCTTTTTCTTGTAAGCAAAATTCATTTGCCAATATTGTTTAATTGTGTTATTATATTATATGAGAAAAATGTTAATACTATATATAAATTTAGGAGGAAATTATATGAAATTTGAACAATGGAAAAGTTTTAAAAAAGGTAGTTGGCAAGATGAAATCAATGTAAGAGATTTCATTCAAAATAACTACAAACCATATGAAGGAGATGATAGCTTCTTAAGTGATGCTACTACAAAAACTAAAAAATTATGGGAAGAAGTTTTAGTTTTATACGAAAAAGAACGAAATTCAAAAGGTAGTGTACTAGATATTGATACTAAAACTGTATCAACAGTATCTGCTCATGAAGCTGGATATATTAATAAAGAATTAGAAGATATTGTTGGTCTTCAAACAGATGAACCTTTAAAAAGAGCAATTATGCCTTTTGGTGGGATTCGTATAGTAGAAGCTTCTTGTGAGGCTTATGACAGAAAAGTAGATCCAGAAGTTGCTGAAGTATTTCATAAAATAAGAAAAACACATAATGATGGAGTATTTAATGTTTATACACCAGATGTTAGAGCTGCTAGAAGTTCACACTTAATCACAGGTCTTCCAGATGGTTATGGTCGTGGTAGAATTATTGGTGATTACAGAAGAGTTGCTTTATATGGAGTTGACTTATTAATAGAAGAAAAGAAAAAAGATTTAGATATATTAAACTTTGACGAATTAACAGAAAATATTATTCGTGATAGAGAAGAAACTACTGAGCAAATCAAAGCATTAAATGAATTAAAAATAATGGCTTTAAAATATGGTTTTGATATCTCTAAACCTGCTGAAACTGCAAAAGAAGCTGTTCAATGGTTATACTTTGGATACTTACGGAGCAATTAAAGATCAAAATGGTGCTGCTATGAGTTTAGGTAGAGTAACTACATTTTTAGATATATATTTTGAAAGAGATTTAATTGGTGGTATTTTATCAGAAGAAGAAGCACAACAAATTATGGATCATTTTGTTATGAAACTTAGAATGGTAAGATTTTTAAGAACACCTGAATATAATGAACTATTTAGTGGTGATCCAGTATGGGTAACAGAAAGTATTGGTGGTATGGGAACAGATGGAAGAACTTTAGTTACAAAAAGCTCTTTTAGAATGCTTCACACACTTTCAACTTTAGGACCTGCTCCAGAACCAAACTTAACAGTTCTATGGTCAAATAACTTACCAGAAGGATTTAAAAACTTCTCTTCAAAACTATCAATTGAAACATCATCAATACAATATGAAAATGATGATTTAATGAGAGTTACTTTAGGAGATGATTATGGAATAGCATGTTGTGTATCTCCAATGAAAATTGGTAAACAAATGCAATTTTTCGGAGCTAGAGCAAACTTAGGTAAAACTTTATTATATGCAATAAATGGTGGAGTTGATGAAAAATCTGGAAAACAAATTACACCTAAATATGCACCAGTTACTTCTGATTATTTAGAATATGATGATGTAATGGGAAAATTTGATTTGATGATGGATTATGTTGCAAAAATATACATTAAAGCATTAAATGCAATTCACTATATGCATGATAAATATTCATATGAAGCAATCGAAATGGCTCTACATGATAAAGAAGTATTAAGAACAATGGCTTGTGGTATTGCAGGACTTTCAGTAGTTGCTGATTCGCTTTCTGCGATGAAATTTGCTAAAGTAAAAGTAATTAGAGATGAAAATGGTTTAGCTGTTGATTATGAAATAGAAGGAGATTATCCAAAGTATGGAAATGATGATGATAGAGTAGATCAAATTGCTGTTGATATTGTAAAATCATTTATGAATAAACTAAGAAAACATCATACTTATAGAAATTCACTTCATACATTATCTATCTTAACTATTACATCAAATGTTGTATATGGTAAAGCTACTGGAAATACACCAGATGGAAGACGTGCAGGAGAACCTTTTGGACCTGGTGCTAATCCTTTACATGGTAGAGATACAAATGGTGCATTATCTGTTATGAACACAATTGCAAAATTACCTTTTGATTCATCTGAAGATGGTATTTCATATACTTTTTCAATTACACCTGGAACACTAGGAAAAAGTCAAGATGAACAAATTAGTAACTTAAATAATATGTTAGATGGTTATTTTGCTCAAACAGGTCATCATATTAATGTTAATGTATTTGATCGTGCATTACTAGAAGATGCTATGAAGCACCCAGAAAACTATCCACAATTAACTATTAGAGTATCTGGTTATGCTGTTAAATTTACAACATTAACAAAAGAACAACAATTAGATGTTATTAACAGAACTATTCATGAAAAAATATAGAAATAGTTGATACATTTATATAAAATGTCGCTTTTAGGGGTAACTTCTAAATAGCGACATTCTTTAATAAGGAGAATATATATGGAAGAAAAAGATTTAAAGTATTATGCAAAAGTTCATTCAATAGAATCTTTTGGTGCTGTTGATGGACCAGGAATTCGATTTGTAATTTTTTTACAAGGATGTCATCTTAAATGTAAATATTGCCATAATCGTGACACTTGGGATATAAACCAAGGAAATTATGAATCCTTAGATGATATATTTGATAAAATTATGAGGTATAAAAACTATATCCATCCAAATGGTGGTGTCACAATAACTGGTGGTGAACCTTTATTACAAGTAAAATTTTTAATTGAATTATTTACAAGATTAAAAAATCAAGATATCCATACTTGTATAGACACTTCTCGGTATCGTTTCTTTAACGAAGGATATTAAACATTTACTATCTTTAACTGATTTAGTATTACTAGATATTAAACACATTAATGATGAAAAATGTAAAGAATTAGTTGGTAAATCCAATAAACTCACACTAGAATTTGCTAATTATTTAAGTGACAACAGTATTTCATTGTGGATAAGGCAAGTTATTATTCCTGGTATTACTGATAATACTGAAGATTTATTAGAACTTAAAAGTTTTATCGCAAAATTAAAATCATTGAAAAAAGTTGAACTTCTACCATACCATGATATGGGGAAATTTAAGTGGCAAAAACTTGGATTTAAATATGAACTTGAAAATATTCCAAATGCTACTAATGAAGACATACAAAAATCAAAAGAAATTCTAGGTATTTCTTAAATAAAATGACACATTTGGGACGGTGTCCAAATGTGTCATTTTTATTCTCCTAGTCCAAAGCTTACTCCTAATGCATTATTTACTTTGTCTATTATTTTCTCATCTTCTATATGCCCAATTCTTTCTTTTAATCTACTTTTATCTATTGTTCTTATTTGCTCTGCAAGCACTACTGATTTATTTTTTAATCCACAGGAATTAGAATTAATTTCTATATGTGTTGGTAATTTTGTTTTGCCCATTTGTGATGTTATTGCTGCTGCTATTACTGTTGGACTATGCTTATTTCCTAAGTCATTTTGTATTATTAAGACAGGTCTTATTCCTCCTTGTTCTGATCCTACTACTGGACTTAAGTCTGCATAAAACATGTCTCCTCTTTTGATTTGCATATTCTTCACTCCTAATATTGGTATATTTGTCAAGTATATTTTATGCTATTTTTAAATACTAGCTAAAGTAAAGAAATAGTATGTCTTTTAGTTTTTTTATTATTTACTTTTATTTATTTTCGATTTTCTCTTCTTCTAAACTATTTACTTTTACCTCATTATATAATATGTAAACCATTGTATTTTTGTTATTGTCTTCTATTTGCATTTTCATTATTTCTCCTGTGTTTTTATCTATATACAGGCTTCTTTTACTATTTAATTCTAATATTATATGATTATTTTCTTCTTTATAGCTTGTTTTATCATCTTTTTTATATTCTTCTATAAAATCACTTAGGTTTAAAATATTGTTTGTTATATATTGATGTTCTTTAAATATTGTTACTAAATTTAATGTTGTATTTATTAATTTTATTTCATTTTTGTTCCTCATTAACTTTACTCCTGATATGTTTTCTGGTTCTATTATCTCTTGAGTCTGTATATCTGGATATATGTATTGCTGTTTCATTTTATATTTATTTACTGTTTTATTACTTTTTATTTCTACCTCTGCTATTAATTCATATGAACTAATATTTAAAATATGATTAATAATTTCTTGACTACTACTATTGTTTCCAATTTTTGAATTACTAATCATTTTTTTATTGAAAAATTTAAAAACTGAAAATGAAATAAAAATAATTGAAATTAATATTATTCCTATAATGATAATTAATTTTTTTGTACTCAAAATATTTCCTCCTTGAAAATAAAAATAGTGGACATTTTAAAATCCACTACAATTTTATTTTAAAGAGTTGCAAAATATTCTTCTAATTTGCTAATTAAATCTTCTTTTGTTTCTATTATATTTATTGAATTTCTGAACTCAGTTGAATTTTTTAGTGATTTAGTATACCATGCAATATGTTTTCTTAGTTCTTTTATTGCTATTTGTCCTTTTTCTTTTACTGCTAATTCAATGTGTTTTTTTATTATTTCTAATTTTTCTTTAGGACATGGCTCTTCTAATTTTTCGCCTGTTTTATCAAAGTATTTTATTTTATCAAAAATCCATGGATTTCCAAAAGACCCTCTTCCTATCATTATTCCATCGACTCCTGTTTCCTTAAACATTTTTATAGCTGTTTCTTCATCTATTACATCTCCATTTCCAATAACAGGTATTTTTACTGCTTGTTTTACTTGTTTTATTATATCCCAATCTGCTGTTCCTGCATAAAATTCTGCTCTTGTTCTACCATGTATAATAATTGCTGAAATTCCAACTTCTTCTGCTATTCTTGCAATTTCTACAGCTACAATATTGTTATTATCCCAACCTTTTCTTATCTTTAAAGTCACTGGTTTGTTGGTATTTTTTATTACTGCTTCCATAATTTTTTTTGCTTTTTCCAAATCTAATAATAGTTTACTTCCATCTCCATTTTTAACTACTTTTGGTGCTGGACAACCCATGTTAATATCTACTATATCTGCAAATTCACTTATATATTTGGTAGCATGCCCCATAGTTTCTTCATCACTTCCAAATATTTGAAAACTTATTGGTCTTTTTTCTCCTTTTGTATTTAATAATCTTTTTGTTTTTTTATCATTATAATAAATTGCTTTTGAGCTTGCCATTTCCATACATACCATTCCTGGATTGAACTCTTTGCATATACTTCTAAATGGCTGGTTTGTTACTCCAGCCATTGGTGCTAATATTAAATTGTTTTCTAATTCTATATTACCTATTTTTAATTTCTTTATATATCCCATTTTTAACCTCAATTTTTTATTTAACAAATATTGTTTTTTGTCTTTTCCCACTTATATTTAATATCAATCCTATACATATAAAATTAGTAATTAAAGAACTTCCTCCATAGCTTATAAATGGTAGTGGCACTCCTGTTATTGGAAGTAATCCCATAACCATCCCTATGTTTTCTACTATATGAAATATAAATATAGCTGTTATTCCCGTTATTATCAAAGATCCTTCATCATCTTTAGCTGTTTTTGCAACATATAAGCATTTTGTGAGTAAAAATACAAACAATATAATTACTGTTCCAGCTACCACAAATCCCATTTCTTCACTAATAACTGCAAATATAAAATCTGTTGTTTTTGGATGAAGATAACCTAACTGAGTTTGATTCCCCTTTAGTAACCCCATTCCTGTTAATCCTCCTGATCCTACTGCTAATCTTGATTGAATTATATTATATCCACTTCCTCTAGGGTCTATTTCAGGATTTAAAAATACATCTATCCTTGCTTTAGCATGTGTTGGTAAAAAGAAGTTATATATAACTGGTATTGAAACTACAATTAATATTAATGCAATTATTATATATTTTTTATCAATTCCTGCTACTATTAACATTAAAATTGTTGCTATTATATATGCAGTAGCAGTACCTATATCTGGTTGCATTAGTATTAATATTAATGGTAACCCAATTGTTGCTAATATTACTAATAATCTAGTTGGCCTATTAATCTCTTTTTTTCCTTTTTCTTGTATTTTTGTAATTACTAATGTTAAAAATAATACTACAAAAATTTTAGCAACTTCTGCTGGCTGGAATGAAAAAAATCCTAATTCAAACCAACTTCTAGCCCCATTTATTGGTTTCGTGAATAACACAGCTATAAATAAGATAATAAATATACCATAAAATATAGGAGATAATTTAACTATCATTTGATAATCAATCATCATTACTATTATCATTACAACTATACTTAATACTAACCAAATGCATTGTTTATTAAATTCTTCATAATTTGCTTGCTGAGTTGCAGAAAATAGTGCAACTAATCCTATTATACTAAGAATAATTACAGCTATTAAAATGCTCCACTCTATGTTTTTTAATTCTCTTTTTCTCATTAAACCACTCTTTTTCTATTTTATTTTTTTGATTTAACTTCCTCTTTTGGTTTTTCTATATTTTCTTTTTCTATATTTTCTTTTTCAGTAAGTATTTCTTCTTTTTGATTTATTTTTTCTTCTTTTTCTTCTACTATCTCTTCTTTTTTAATTTCTGTATTTTCTTTAACTTCTGTTTTTTCTTCTTTGCTTATCTCTTCTTTATTGTCTTTATCTATTACTTCTTTTTTCTTAACTGTTTTCTTTTCTTCTGCTTTCTTTTCTTTTACTATTTCTTCTTTTTTCTCAATAGATTCTTTTACTTCTACTTTTCTAACATCATTTTTCATATTAACAATTGGAATATTAGCATATAAAGCTGGTGCTCCATTTGTACCATCTGTGTTCTCTTTATTTGTAAGTCTTACATCTATTGCATTTTCATCAACTTCTATATATTTTTTAATTACTTCAATAATTTCTTGTTTCATAAGTTCCAAGAAATCTACTGAAACATTGGCTCTATCTTGCATTAATACTAAATGTAGTCTTTCTTTTGCTGCATTTCTTGAATTAACTACTACATTTGCTTCTTTGCTACCAATTTTTTTTAATAATTGCTTTATATTTTCAAACATTATTCACTCTTACCTCCAAATTGTTTACTATTTTTTGAATATTTTTTTTATTTTTGCAAAAAATCCTTTTTCTCTTCCAGGAATTGTTACTTCTATTTTTTCTCCTAAAACTCTTTTAGCAATTTCTATATATGCCTTTCCTGATGGTGCTTTTTTATTTTGAATTACTGGTTCTCCTTTGTTTGTTTGTGTTATGATATATTCGTCATCTGGAACAACACCTATAAGATCAATTGATAACAAGTCAACAATATCGTCAACATCCATCATTTCACCTTTTTTTACCATATTTGGTCTTATTCTGTTGACTACTAACTCTGGATTTTTAATTTCTGATGATTCCAATAACCCTATAATTCTATCTGCATCACGAATCGCTGATATCTCTGCTGTAGTAACTACAATTGCACGACCTGCTCCTGCTATTGCATTTTTAAATCCTTGTTCAATACCTGCTGGACAATCTATTAATACATAATCAAATTCTTCTGTTAATTTTTTTACTAATTCTTTCATTTGTTCTTCATTTACTGCACTTTTATCTCTTGTTTGGGCTGCTGGTAGTAGGTATAATTCTTTAAATCTTTTATCTTTTATTAATGCTTGTCTTAATTTACATTTTTCTTCTACAACATCAACTATATCATAGACAATTCTATTTTCTAGTCCCATTACAACATCTAAATTACGTAGTCCAATATCAGTATCAATTAACACTACTTTCTTTCCTTCTAATGCTAAACTAGAACCTAAATTCGCTGTTGTAGTTGTTTTTCCTACTCCACCTTTTCCTGATGTTATTACTATTACTTCTCCCATACTTTTCCTCCTTAGGATTTTAAAAACACTTATTTTAACGCTTTTATAATACTATGAAAACAGCAAAAAGTCAATGCATTTTATGTTAAATTTGTTTTTGCTGCTATAATACTACCATTTGTATATAGGGTATTATTCTAATAGCTTATTTAATACTATTGCCTCTTTTCCTCTTGCTATATAAAAATGTCCATGATTTACTATTGCTATTTTTTCTTCATCTTCTTTATTTTATATATTCTAACATTTTAATAAAACTTATTTTTGCAATATATTTTCAGGTTTTTTCTGCCTTAAAACGCAGAAAAAAGTACCTTTTTTGGTACCTTTTTATTTTGTGAATGTTTCATATTTACCATGAAACATTCCTTCTAACTCATTTTTATTTTGTTAGACTTTTCTTCTTTCTTATTCTCTACCTATAAAACTACTTCTTTTAATGATTCCTTTTACGGCTTTAGATTACAGGGTTACATATAAAAGTGTGCGATATCCAATATAGGGACCGATATAGCTAATGCTCAGACTATCGTTATTACGATAGGCTGTATTAATACTGCTACTAACGTAATAGCCTCCTCTATTAACATTCGGACGGGCTGAATAGCTATGGGTTTCTGTTGTCCATTCAAATATATTCCCTGCCATATCATTTATATGAAGTTGCTCATCCACTACCATTCCTGTTTTTGATAGGCTTGATGATAATCTTGTTTGTCTTGAATAATTACTTTGCCCAAATGTCTGAATAAACACTATTGCTGTATCCCATGCATAACTATTCATTAAATCACTTTCGAAATTATTATTTGTATACATATCTCTACTTAATTCTGCTGCTTGAGGTTGTGTTATATGATTATATACAAATCCATCTTTTTTTACTTCTATAGGATTTGTTTTTGATGAAGATGATGTTCTATTTAGGGTTGCTAAACTATCACTTGCCTCATATCTTCCTATATAATATCCTTTGTTTGTTTTTGCACTTTCTATGAATTTTTCTATATCTTTTGCTATTGTATTTCCATACCCTAATCCTGTACTTATTGTTTCTTCTTGAAAAAATGAATTTATTACTGAATTTCCCACATCTGTTGGTGTTCCATCTGTGCTAAATGTATATCTACTTAAATTTATTTGATAAGTATTAGTCCCATCTGACACTTCCCCTACAGGTATCCATACAAATTGATTTTCATCTCTATCTTCTATTACTATTCCCTCATGAACTTTTTTTGTATCATTTGTTACCTTAAATCCATCTGGCACTACTATTTCATTTCCATTTTCATCTTTGACAATAGTATTCCCCACTACATAGTTTTCTTGTACTTCTTCTATTATTTTTTCTCCTGTTTGTCCTACTTGATTTGTAATATCTCCTACTACTATTTTTCCTGTTTCTTCATTTATACTTACTTCTACTCCATCTAGTATCCATGTTCCATCATTATTGTTTACCACACTTCCAAATTCTTTTCCTAATATCTCATCTAAACTTTTAGGTATATTATCCACATTTTTACTTATTTGCCATTCCGAATACCCAAGTCTTACTCTTTCTTCCATTTCTCCTCTTTGGGTTTCTTCTCTTGCCTCACTTGCTCTTGTTAGTAATCCATTATCTCCAATTAATGTTGCAATTGACACTCCTGCTAATATTAAAAGCACTATTATTGTTATTACTAATGCTATTAGTGTTATTCCTTTGTTTTCCTTTTCCTTCATTTTTCATTTCCTTTCTTTTGTTTATATTTATATTTTTTTGTTTTTTCTATATTTTTCTTGATTATCTTTTTTACTTACTTGTTATTTTATAGTTTTTTCTTAATCTTGTAAATACAACGTTAACATAACTACTGTATTAAACTAAAAATATAGATAAATAATAATATAGATAAAATCAATTATACAGATTATAAAGATAAACAGGAATGAAATATAGTGTGGATTCAACTCTTATTAGCTACTAAAAGCGAAATTAAAATGGATTACAATAAGAAATAAAGAAATGAGTTATGGATTTTTAAAATTCCATCGAAAAAAATCACACTCACATTAAAGTTCTAAGTCACATATAAAAGCCATAAAATTCAACTAAATAATAGTTTGATTTTATAGCTTTATTTAACTGTTATACTAAAATAATGTTACACGAAAACCTGTGTCATTGTGACGAACATTTAATACTGGGCCATTATTAAAATATGAATTTACCCTGTAACCATCACCATATCCATCATAATGTCCTCCTCTGAATATCCCTACATCCTGTTGATTATGATATCTTTTTTCTAGGGTATTTTCCCATATATTCCCTGCCAAATCATAAATATTTAATGCACTATTTCTCTTTGTTGCACCTGTTGTTAATATCACACTACCAAAGCTACCTAGAGCAGGCTTTTTATATGTTGTAGATATTTCATTATAAGTAAATCCCATATCTTCTGAATATTTTCCATTTGTTACATTAAATGTTGCATTAAAGTAATTCCCCCAAGTTGTGCTATCTGTGTTTAATTCATTTTTTGTTTTGCCCCCTTTATCTTCTATATATTTTAATGTTAAATCCCATTGGATACCAAATAATAAGCTTCCTGTTTTATTACTTGACATTTGACTTGCTAAATTTTGTGATTGTGGTATTGTTACATAATTGTATACATACATATTTTTTTGAGATACTGGTATATCTGTTACTCCTGATGAACTTGCCCTTTTGGTATTTGCTCCTATTTCATATCTACTTATCCAAAAACCTCTATTTGAATATACACTTTTTAGCATTTTTTCTTTTAACTCATCATATTGTACTTTTGTCATACCTATTCCATCATACCACTCATCTACAAACCCTTCTCTTTCATGTTCTTTTACATATTCTCTCATGTCTTTTTCTATATTTTCATAGTCCTCACTTGATTTAGCACTAACAAATATACTAGTTGGAACTTGTATCCATACCCACTCATTTTGGTTACTATCTTTTACTACTAAACCTTCACTAATTGTACTTTTGCCAGGTGTTATACATAAACTAAACCCTTCATCGATAAATACTGTTTCTCCATTTTTATCTCGATAAGTTGCTCCTTTATCATAAGCTGGTGACCATCTATCTTCAATAGATATATATATTGCTGTATTATCCAATTTGTAATATCCTCCATGAATATTTACACTTGATATGAATTCGCTTTCATCACCTATTACTGTTATTCCATTTGGTATTTCTTTTATATTACCGACTTACATTAGTCCACATATATATTTGTGATGTACTATTATTTCTAATTGTAATACCAGTTAATTTATTTCCACTTACATAAGTATATCCTTCTGGAATTCTGATTCTATCTATGTATTTTAGTTCCACAGCTTTAGTGTCTTTTGTTTGAATTGTAAAGTTTGTGTAATATACCTCATTATCTATTTCAATTCCATCTACATAAAAAATATTGTAACTTATTTCATTAATAATATATATATCTTTTAATCTATTTATTTCCTCTTGTGTTAAACTTGAATTCCCTCTTATACTCTCATAATCTTTTCCATAATTTAATGTTAAATTATCTAATAATTCTAAATCAATTACATAAAAATTCCCTTGTATATCTTCACCATTTGGGTTTTCCAAACTCTTTAAATGTTCTACATTTGTATACATTTTACTAATTGGTATTGCTCCATATTCTGAATAATAGTTTATAATTTTACCTGATAAATTTTCTATATCATTTTGCATATTTTTTAGATTAGCAACTTTTAAATTACCACTTACACTATATATTATAATGTTTGTAATAATAACTAAAACTACAATAAATATTGCCAAACTTAGAACTGATATTCCATTTGAATTTTTAAGATTAATTTTCATCATTTGCAATCGCCTCTCTTCTCTTTATACAATAGTTTACTATTAATCTTTATTTATTTCAATACCTTTATTTAGTAAATTATATATTTTAGTTCTTTTCTTGTAGATATTATCTTCCTTTATATATATTACCCATAAAAATATAGAAATTATGAAAATAGATATGTTTTCAAATTTATAAATGCTAATACTTGCAAAAAAAGTTAATATTAATAATACAAAAAATGAAATATTATTAACTAGCTTCTCAGACTTTAATTTTCCAAAAAATATATGTAATAATCCCTTTAAAATCCTTCCTCCGATCTAATGGATATATAGGTAATAAATTAAATAATATTAATAATAAATTAGAATATATTATCATTTGTTTTGAAGGCATTTTAGTATCAAAATAAAGCATAAATAATATTATAATAAAATTAGTGCAAGGTCCTGCTATAGCAATAAATATTTTTTTTAGTTCTAGCATATTTGCATTTTTAATCTTTTTATTATAGTCTTTTGGTATTAATTTAAAAGAAATACTAACACCATATGGTGTTAATTCCAGTGTATCAGGTCTCATTCCACAAAATAAACCTGCAACTAAATGTCCTAATTCATGAATAATTGCAAAACACATAATAATGCTATATATTTCAATTTGTTTTGTAAAATAAAATAGTAATATAAAAACAAATATTTTAAAATCAATTCTAAATCGCATTTTAATCTCCTCTACAGTTCTAAAATTTTTTGTGGATCTACAGTTCTTTCTTGATATCTAACTTCAAAATGTAAATGAGGTCCAGTTGAATTACCAGTTGAACCTACTTCACCAATTTCTTGACCTTGTTTTATATTATCACCTTGTTTTACATACAATTCATTACAATGTGCATAAATTATACTAACTTCACCTATTTGTATCTTTATATGTTTTCCGATAATCCCCTTCCTCTGAAGCCAAAACAACTTCACCATCAGTTGAAGCAAATATTTTTGTTCCAGTTGAAGCTGCAATATCTGTTCCTGTATGATCTTTTGGAACATTTCCTGTTGCAGTATCTCTTCTTCCATATCTTGAACTAATATTCCCTGCTTCAATAGGTCTAATAAAGCTTGTTGTATTTTTAATATTTAATATATCTTGTTCTTCTTGAGATAGATCTTGTATATTAATTTCTTCCTGAAATTCTATATTTTGTACTATTTCTTCTATAATAGAATCTGAACCACCAATACCATCTTCTTCTATTGTTTCTTCTTTTTCACTATTTTCATCATCTTTTTCATTATTATCTATCCAACTCATTATTTTATCTCTACAAATTTCATATAATTCCATGAAATTTGTATCATAAGATAATACTTCATTTATTGTTGAAATAAAATCATTAGAAAATACATATTCACTATTTTTTATAGTATAAATTGTTAAATATATACAAGTACAAATAAAAAGTTGAATTATCATTTTCTTTAATAATTTAAGATCCTTTTTATCCTTTTTATTAACACTAACTTTTGTAACAGGTTTTGTAATCCCCTGTCTTCTTCTTTCATATATTTCCTCAGCTCGTCTTATTTTTTCTTCTACTGAAATAGCTCTTTCCATACAAAAAACACCTCTTCCTTAGTCACTTAAAACAACTATATGACGGAAAAAAGTGTTTTATTCCTATCTAACTTAACAACATTATCATCTGTACTAAAATAACAAAAGAAGCAATATATGCATAATTTTTAAGTCTTATATATTTTTTGTTATGCTTTACAGATTTTTTTCGTTCTAAATGCTTATTATTTTCTAACTTAACAATATAGTTAGAAATAAGCATTTCAGCCTCTTTTAAAACATAAGAATTATCTTTTTTTATCCTTTCAAGTCCTTCCGCATTCCTATTTTTTTCTATTTTTTCTAGCTTTTTCACTTTTTTACCAGACTTCAAAACAACAATAGCCTCTTCAACTAAATTAGATGGTAAATTCCTAAGTATCACCATATTTTTTAACTTGCTTGATTCCATATGTATACCTCCCATAAATTCAAATACTTATATATATTTTATACTTTTTACTTATATTAAAATAAGTTTTTCCATATTTTTCAAAAATATACAAAAAAAGTAATATTCAAATAAAATATTAGAATTGCAACATTGGGGACGGGGCATTTATGTTTCATTTTTATTTTTAATTCTTTCTATTTTTCTAAATGTCTATTTAATTTTTAAATCCACATTTTTGGCAAAGTTCTTCTACTAACCTTTTTTCTTCAAATCCTTCTATCATATCTTTTACTCTTTTTTGTTCTAATATTTCTTTCATTTCTTGTTTTAATATATTTCCCAAATTTATTGTTCCTTTGTGATCTAAGCAACATGGTACAACAGTTCCATCTACTAAAATTCCTATTTGGTCTTTTAATCCATAACAAAACCCTTTAGTTCGTACTATTTCATTTTTCATGTCTGGCCATATAAATTCTTTTTCTATTGATAAAAATATATTATTATCTAGTTTATATTTGTCTTCTAATTCTCCTGAAAATCTAAATTCTTCTTTTAACATTTCCTTTATTTTAATATTTTCTTTTGTTTTGTTCGTCCAAAGCCTAAGAGATAAATATGTATTATTCTTTTTTACATATTCTTTCATCTTTGTAATTGTTTGCTTTATTTTCTCTACTTTTTCCATACTTTGTATTGAATAATTTATTTGTCTTACATTTTTACTTTTCAAATTGTCTATTAATGTTCCATTTGTTGTTATATTTATATAAAGACCTTTCTTGCTTGCAATATCTATAATTTCATTTATATTAGGATGCATCAAAGGTTCTCCTTTTACATGTAGATATATATAATCTGTGTAGTCTTTTATCTTTGATATGATAATTTCAAATTTTTCTATACTCATAAATTCTTTTTTTCTGTAATCTGGTGCACAAAAAGAACAGTTCAGATTACAATTATTGGTGATCTCTATATATATTTTTTTAAACCTTTTTTTCATTTTTTTCTCCATTCTTTTTCCTTATATCTTTATTTTAGCACACAACATTCACTATATAAGGTAAGATATTTTTTATTTTATATAATACTTATCCTTAAATTAATAATTATAAGTATACCATACACCATATAAAATTACTATTTTTATTCATATTTAAAATATTTGATTCTCATTATTTTTAATTTAATTAATATATATGAAAACTCTAAATTTAAATGAATATATTTATGTTTTTTCTACTTAAATTATAACTTGAATACTTTAAAATTAAAAAAATCACTAATTATTTTGTTTTTTAAATATATCATGGTATAATTATGTTAAGGAAATGTCGTTTTTTAAAACTTTTATAATACTTTTCTTGTAATTACAAGGATAGGAAAATTTGGAGGATGTAATAATATGCAATTGATGAAGAATTTAACAGCAATTACTGATTTGACTCTCTATACAGGAAATTTTGGTAAGTCTGGTTGTAGATGTAATTGCCCTGGTTGTACACAAACTAATTATGGCAAAAGAAATTTATTTTCACGGCATCAAGGAACCATTGAACAAATAAGTGAAATTTTACAAACTTTACCTAACTTAAAAAATGCTTATTTTCTTGGCAATCCTGATTGTTCAACAGATCCTAAGTTTTGTAACAAGGCTTCAAAACTATTTGTTGAAAATGGTAAAAATGTTATGTTTTCAACATCAGGTATTGGAGGTGTCCCTGTATTAAAACTAATATTTGATGAGTTAGATATACACTCGATTAAATATGTAAGCTTTAGTATTGATAGTATGAATAATAGTATTGAAACACTTCTAAAAGGAAAAACTTTTCCTATTAGTTCAGTAATTTCAGGAATTGAATACTGCTTGAATTTGAATATTCCAGTAAAAATCCAACCAACCATTTGGCAAATTAATCAAGACAGTTACAAAGAAATAATAAACTTTTTTTCTTCTAATTATGGAATAAAATGGTTTACATTTCATGTAGGTTCTCTTGAAGGAGTAAAAAATAATTTTTCCTCAATTTGTCATCATGTAAAACCAGATAAATGGATTTTGATTTCTGAGAAATTAAATTCTATTGCTTTAGAAAAAAACATTAGAATGCAAATTCCTTTTGTTTTTTTAGAAGAAAATAATTATTACAATTACCTTAAGGATTTTAAGCCTTATTGTATGCATAAGAATTCTGGTCTTCAAATTTGGATGGAAAAGGATTTAAGAGGAACCTTTTGTCCTATATTAGGAGATTTATATCCTAATACTTATTCTTTTGATATAGCAACAGGTAGTAAATATGTTAATTTTAATAAGTCTACTATCTGCCCTGCTATTAAATTTTTGCTTGGCTCAGAATTATTTTCTGAGTTTTACAAAAATAAATGGATTTCTAAAACTGGTAAGACTTTTTATCCAGTTTGCAGATTCCATTCAAAAAAAATAAATTATTAAAATATAGATAGTATAAATAAAAATTTATACTATCTATATTCTTTTTGTTTGATTTCATGATTATCCATTTCATAATACTTATTACACAAACTTTTTAATTTAAGTTTATGTGTAACTATAATATATGTCTTGTTTTTCAAATATTTTTTCATCATATTAATTATTTTTTCTTCTGTCTCTCCATCTAAGTTTGAAGTTGGCTCATCAAAAAAATATATTTCTTCATCTTTTAAAATCCCTCTAATTAAATTTAGTCTTTGTTTTTGTCCAGCAGAAAGCTTAACTCCTTTTTCACCAACAATTGTATCTAATCCAAAAGGCAAATTTTTATACCAATCAAATAATTTAGCTTCTTTAAATAGTTCTTCCAAATACTCTATTTCTATATCTTTTCCTAAACATAAATTATCTTTTATACTTAAATTAAATAATTCTATTTCTTGTGATACAAATACTACTTTGGGTTTAATATTTGTAGTTATTTTATTATTTACTATAAAATCTCCTTCTTTTATATCATATATTCCTGCTAGTAAATTTAATATTGTAGTTTTTCCTTGTCCTGATTCTCCTATAATACTTATTTTATCACCTTTATTTAAAGATATTTTAGGTATAATTATTTCTTCATTACTATCTTTATATGAAAATTTTACATTCCTTAGTTTAATATTTTCTACATTTGACACCAATACTAATTCTTCTAAATCATTTAGACAACTATCTAATTTTATTTTCACAGCATCAAATTGTGTTTTTGTATCTAATAATTTCACCATGTTATTCACATTTTTGTATATATTTGTTAATAATGTTAAATAAAATATTAAATATGAAAGTGCATCTTTTTCTTGTCTTATTATTATAATAGTACTTAATATTACTATTACATATATTGACCTCATAATAAAGTGAAAGACTGTATTATGATTAGCTTTTTTTATAATATTTTTTCTCATTATATGCTTATATTGTTTAGCAGCTTCTTCTATTTTATCTTCACTAAAATTTTTGATATTTAATTTTTTTACTGTCATTATATTTTGAATAAAATCAATTAATATAGCTACATATTTTGAATGTCTTTTTCTTGATTCTTGCTCATAGTATTGCCTATTTTTGACCATTTTATATTTTGTATATATTGCTATTATGCATATTAATACACAAGTTAATCCCATTATAATAGAGTGACTACATGCCATTATTATAAATGATATTATCCCTATAATTAAAGGTAGCAATATATTTTCTATGTCATCTAATAAGCTTACAAATAATTTAGAAATATCATTAATTAAATTATATATATACCCTGTGTGTAACTGATTTATATCAGTTGATTTTACTTTTTGAATTTTTTTATAGAAGTAATTTTTTATCTTTATTTCTGTTTCAGCTAACATATTGTCATTTATATATATCGCAAACCAATGTGTTATATGCATAAGTGCATATATACCTGCTAATATAATTGCTAAAGTTATTATTTTATCTTCTGTTATTGGTAAAGTTGTATAATATGCTAATACAAATGATGTTCCTACTTCACAAATATAGAAAATTATTGAAAATATAAATGAAAAAATAGCACTTTTTTTATTTAATAGTTTTATTAACTCTTTCATACATTTCTCCTATATATTTATTTTTTAAAATTCATTCTTTATTGCAAATTCAACTAAAAATATGGATGCAGTAAATGATATATTCCTGGTTCTTTCATAAGTTATACTAGAGTGTCTCAATTTTTTATACAAAATGTTGCATATAGTGGTACTGACTTTATATTGTTTCTTCAAATATTTTCCTTCTATTATCATTTTTTTCTAAATCAATATAGATAAATTCTTCAAACTTTTCTTTACAAAATTCAGTTATTGTATGTGTTTTTCCAGTCTGTCTTACACCTATAACCATAAGAGGTTTAGTCATTCCATTTTGTTTCCACTTTGATAATTCATTCTCAAATAATCTTTTCATAATTATATTAGCATGAATAAAATATTAAATCAATATAGTTTTTTAACTTTTTCATACCAATATTTTGTCAATTCTGCAACTTTTCCATAGCAATTTCAAACTTTAAGTTTTGTACAAGTGATAGGATTGTTTGACTTTACTTTTTCAAATACGAGCATCGTAAAAAAGAAGATTTATTTTCTACTTTTTGTTGACAATATATTTTATTTATAGTATTATATTTTTAGTTAATTATCTAATAGTCTAAATAAGGAGGATTACTATGGATTACAAAGAAGATGCTGTATGGGTTGCTATGGCAGATAAAACAAGAAGAGATATACTGTCAATGTTAGAGAAAAAAAGGATGTCAGCAGGAGAAATTGCAGAAAGATTTAATATTTCTAAACCTTCTATTAGCCATCATCTTAATATATTAAAACAATCTGGTCTAATAGAATCTGAAAAACAAGGTCAAAATATGATTTATAAACGCAATCCTACTTGGGGAGAAGCAATACTTGCCTTTGTAGATAGAATAGACAAAAAAGAGAATCCCAAAAAATTAAAAACTGATATTTAACATATTATTATCAATATGTTAATATATATTTAATCTGAAAATGTGACTTTTCTGCATTAATCACAAGTTATCTAGTATGTGGTCGTTAACACATACTATTTTTTTATATAAAAAACAGGATAGTTCGTTATCTACCCTGTTTCGACTATGTATTGTTACAATTAGTCTTTGCCTTCTTTTTGCTCTTTAGCTTTTGATAACTCTTCAAGCTGTGTTTCAAGCTCTTGGATTTTTTCGATCAATCGCCAAATCACATCTGCATTAGTCATATAGCTATCCTCCTTCCTACCTTTTAGATTACTCTTTGAACGAAAGGATGTTTGTATGATATAACATCTTTGATAAAATGTCTATAAAATTATCTATTTTTTTACAATTTTTTCTATTTTTATATCTAAATCATAGTTAATCTTTATTTCTATTATTATATATTCTTTGTTCTTTATTTCTCTATATATATAATTTCAACATCTGAATTTTTTTGTAATACTCTGCATTTTCACTACTATACAATCTATAATCATATGATGCTGGAGTATATATATGACAAAAGATTTATTTAAATTTTCTATTCCATTATATAGTTTATCAAATTTTCTTTGAAGTACATTTTGATAATAATATGAAAGAAAGAGCATTACGAATAATAAAGGCAAAGAAAGAATTTGTATAAGATTGCAAAACAAGTTTTAGAAGAGAAAGCACCAAAATTTACCACAATATAAAGCACTAGACTAACTAAATAGTTAGTGTTTTAATCTTTACCTATGAATAATTACAAAATATTTATTTTATTTTGTTTGTTCGCTATACTTTTTTGACAAGCTGTCATATAATGTATTTCAGAAAAAGATATTAATGAAGAAAGTGATAATCCACCAATAGGAATAATACTTAGCAAGCATAAAAATGATGTAATGGTAGAATATGCTACATATAATAGTGATAATCAGTTATATGTTTCTAAATATGAACTATATTTACCAAATAAAGAAGAACTAAAAGACATTGTAGATAAGGCATTAAGTGAAACTGCTGATACTGAAGTTGATGAAATGGAGGAAAATAGTAATGACTAATTATTTAGTAATTCATGGTTCATTTGGGACACCATATAGTAATTGGTTCCCTTGGTTACATCAAAAATTACAAGAAGAAAATAAGCAAATTACCATTCCATATTTTCCTTATGGCAAAGATTTTCAAAATTTTGAAAACTGGTCAAATCTTTTAGATACTTATCATAAGGCAAGAATATTTAGTTCAGATACAGTAGTTATTGCTCATAGTATAGGATGTGCTTTTATAACAAAATACATACTAGAAAGAAGAATGATTATTGGTAAATTAATTTTAGTTGCTCCATTTAACAATTATTCTGTTGATGGCGGAGATTATGACTATGTTAATAAAACATTTTACTCTGACAATTTAGAATTAGTTAAAGATTATG